>Ga0172379_10000077_pt1 | contig 247487 bp, 235 predicted proteins | sample GrowelOW334metaG_FD_119756 | JGI IMG/M metagenome (GOLD analysis project Ga0172379, IMG submission 119756) | Groundwater microbial communities from an aquifer near a municipal landfill in Southern Ontario, Canada - Groundwater well OW334 metaG | ecosystem: Environmental > Aquatic > Deep... | reverse complement strand
TCTCTACAGAGATTCCCCGGCTAAAGCACGGTGAACCTTATCCGAGACGGCATTTCGAAGAACCAAGCCGAAATGCCTCCGAGTCCTTCTCTGAAGGCATATGTCCTTCGGATGATAAGTTGGAATAGGCCTCGCCCTTAACGATTTATTAAAAAGCAATGTATCAACATTGCTTTTTAATTTTTATTTGTTTAAAATAACGGAATAAATTTAAAAGCGCTTTGGAGGAGCGTCTCTCGCTAATATGGCAAAAAAACAAGAAGAAACTACAAACAATAAGCACGTGGACATGACCATCAAGGAAATTCAGGAGAAGTATGGTGAAGGTTCTTTAATGCGTTTGGGCGAGGTAAAGAGAGTTAATGTTGATGTTATTCCGACAGGGTCTATTTCTTTGGACTTAGCTCTTGGTGTTGGCGGAATACCGCGAGGCCGAGTTATAGAAATATATGGTCCGGAGAGTTCGGGTAAGACAACCCTTTGTCTGCATATTGTTGCCGAAGCGCAGAAAAAAGGCGGAGTAGCTGCTTACATTGATGCCGAGCATGCTTTGGATCCCGAATATGCCAAGAAGATTGGCGTTAATTTAGGGAACCTTTTAATATCCCAACCGGATACGGGCGAACAGGCTTTGGACATCGTTGAATCATTGGTTAAGTCGGGTGGCATTGATGTGATTGTTATTGACTCTGTGGCGGCATTGACGCCGAGAGCAGAGATAGAGGGCGAGATGGACCAACAACATATGGGCTTACAGGCGAGGTTAATGTCTCATGCTTTGCGAAAACTTACCGCTATCGTCGCCAAGTCCAACACATCCATAATTTTCATTAATCAATTAAGAATGAAGATTGGAATCATGTTCGGAAATCCTGAAACAACCCCGGGCGGAATGGCTTTGAAGTTTTATTCTTCTGTAAGAATTGAAATAAGAAAGGCCGCTCAAATTCAGGCGGCCGAAAAGATAGTGGGGAATAGGGTAAAGGTGAAGATTGTTAAGAACAAAGTAGCTCCTCCTTTCAGGACTTGTGAGTTTGATATTCTCTACAATGAGGGTATTTCAAGATATTCTGATGTTGTAAATACTGGAGTTAAATACGGCGTTCTTGCCAAAGCGGGAAGCTGGTATAACTATGGCGAACAGAAGCTCGGGCAGGGTGTGGAAGGCTCGCGTCAGTTCCTCAAAGAAAATCCTAAGCTTGAAAAGGAGATAGTAACTAAGATTAAGGCAGCCGCTATATTAGAAGCATAGAGCTTGCCCCGTACCAAGCCCACCCCTTTTCTTAATGGCGGTCAGTGGATTAGTTTGGTGCGGGGTCACTAAAATAAAAGCCGCAGTGGTGTTGGAAGCGTAAAATTCAGCGAAACCCCGCCCCATTTCCGCCCGTTGGCTTTCTTCGGACAAATGCTTAAATTAATCTCAATATTGCTTAACAAATTTTAGCATCCGTTCCTCCCCGCCAGCTGGCGGGGATTTTCCGGCTTAAATTTGTTAAACTAAGCAAATTATCAATCAATTTAAGCATTGTGTTACCCTCGAAACCAATAGGTCTGAAATGGGACGGGGTTTCGCTTTTAGATATGTGGCTGGGAGTTGGCGACACTCTAACCCGTTAGAGGGACTTACGGAGTTCGACGGAACGAGTACGAGGCAAAATTCTAGCAAGAATTTATGCCGTGCCCGAGAATGGGTTAGGGTTGAGCTAACTGTCAGGGTTGACATTTTGGTTTTAGAGGAGTATAATATGGCTATAAGCTTAGTCTTGCGAAATTAGGTCGTATGGTATATGGTTTAATTTCGCGAGGCAACAGGCAGGCAAATGCATGGCGGGGAAGGCCGGCCCCCCTAAAACAAAGGTCCGACTGCATTGCCTCGCGAGCTCTTTTCATAAGTTAGGCCAACTCCGCTGGGCCACGAATATGGCGGAAGGAATACCACTTTCCTTAAGTAGTGGTTAACCCCGGACAGGAGGTCCTATGACGACAATCGTCGTCAACGGAACGGTCTATTCCGGCAAGACGCTGGGCGAAGCCCAGAAGATTGCTCGGGAAGACCAAGCCGAACGGAAGACGCGGTAAGGGGTAGGCCGAGTTGTTAACTCGGCCTCTCGAAATTAGCTCATAAGAAATTGTGACTTAATTTCGCGAGGCTGGGGTGTCCCTTACCTTTCGGAAAGGTGGGGGGCTATGGTCGGGAAAGCTACTGCGCGCTGTCGTGATTATGCGCCCGGGTGTGTTCTCGGTCATCCTCCTGCTCCAGCCTCGCCTCGTTCTTTATACCAAAAGCGGCTTCCTTTGTGGAGTCGGGCGGATACCCTTCCGTCATACAAAAAGGGAGGCCTCGCTTTTCCGCGGGGCCTTTTAAATTACTTAACTGTCTGATTTCGAGTGTACGGCATAATCGCCATGAATCTTGCGAGTTTGATGGCTTCGGCTACTCTTCTTTGATGTTTATTACAAAGTTGGTTTCTTCGACTTGTGGCAATCTTAAACTGGGAAGTTACATACTTCCTTAGAAATTGAGTGTTCTTGTAGTCCACTCTACTTATATTATCTTGGCAAAATTTACATTCCATGATAGCTAATTACCATTTTCCATTTATCAATTTCCAATGAATTATCATTTAATCAATTATCAATTCAGAAATGGTAAATGAAAACTGGTAAATTAATGGAAACTGGGAAATGTTAATTGATAAATTTTAGAAGGGTAGGTCCTTCTCCTTGATGCTCATTTCGTCTTCTTCAACTCCGGCATTCATGGGTTCGTTCTCATCAATTATCGGTATATCAGCATCTTTAACAGGCGCTGGTGTGACTCGTCCTGAGCTTGTCGAGGGATTTTTAATATCAGTCACTTCGGCAGAATAGTTTCCCTGTCCGCCTGCGGGCTTGGGTCCCATCTGCAAGCTCTCGGCGACTATCTCGGTAACATATCTTTTAACATTGTCTTTTCCTGTCCAGTTTCTTGTCTGAAGCCGGCCCTCTATCATTACCAAACCGCCCTTTCTCAAATACTGACTGGCAATCTCTCCCAATCGGCTCCATGCAATTACGGTGTGGTATTCGGTGGCATCTCTTCGGCCCCCAGAAGGATCTTTCCAGACCCTGTTTGTCGCCATTTTTAAAGTAGTGACGCTTTGTCCGCTTGTAGTAGACCTCGTTTCCGGGTCTTGGGTTAATCTGCCGATTAAATAAACTTTATTTAAATTCATATATTAATTAATTATCATTTTCCATTTATCAATTTCCAATGAATTATCATTTAATCAATTATCAATTCAGAAATGGTAAATGAAAAAATCGGCAAATTAATGGAAACTGGAAAATGGTAATTGGCCAATGTTAATTATAATCCCTCAATTATTTCCTCAAGTTTTTTATCCAATTCTTTGGATTCTTTTTTGGGTTCTCCTGAGGTGGCAGTCTTGGCTTGGGCCCTCTTTTCCTGTCTCTCCTTCATCTTAATCTGTTTTAACATGGACTGTTTCTTTTGTAAATCGGAAGGCAGTTTGATTATCAAGTATCTTAATACTTCGGGGTTCAGTTTAAGCTGTTCGTTTAACTCGTCCAGAGCTTGGGATTCAGATAAATTAAACTGAATATATCCGAAAAGACTGTTGCCGAAATGTTTAACTTCATAGGACAAGTGGGTTTTTTCGGGTTCTTTAGAATAAGAAATAACACCCTTGTTTGAGGTTACGATACTCTCTATATTTTGTCTTATTTCCTGAACCTTGGCGTCCTCTAAATTAGGATTTAAATGGAAAGCCAGTTCGTAATTTGTCTGTACCATGTGTATTGGCAATAGTCTGAGAAATAGGGAGGAGTGGCTCCGCTAATGGGTATTTTCTCAAGGCCTAAAGCCATTTATTAATATGGCTATATTTTATCAATTTGAGCTTTCGAAGTCAATACTGATAGTTCACACAACCTCTATACATACGGAGGGAGACACTTTTTACAAAATTAGTAAATTTTTAAAAAGTGTCTCCCTCCGCTGGTTATTTAGGATTCAGCTGACAATTGGCGATAGAGGTTCAAATAAAACCAGAGCTTGCGTTATTTAAGAGTTATTGTATAATACAGCAGAACAGTTCTTTCAAGTGAGGCGAGAGATGTCAGAAGAAAAACGGCATGTTGTCGTGGTCTGTGGCTATGGATGCCACCTGGATACACCCTTGAAGCCGTATTTGGATAAGGTGGGGGCTTTCATCAATTTGTACAATCCTGAGCTTGTGATTTTCTGCGGGGGATGTACTCAAAAGAAGAGTGCTCCAGGCGTGTCTGAGGCTGGATTGATGTCTGGTTACTTAGACCACGACCAAATGGTTCTACCTGGCAAGAAGACCGAGTTTGTAGTTGAGGCCAATTCGTACACAACATACAGGAACATTCGGAATGCGGCTTGGCGGATAGAAAGCTGGTTTATGCGCCACGATGTTTTGAGTGATGAAAAAGTTCGCATTACGATTTTTTGTGAGGCGACAAGGGCGCCGCTCGTTATTATGCTTGCCAGGCATTTCATGGGTGATTTTGTTGATTCAATCGACGACATTACTGTGGAGACGGCTTCATGGGAACGGGCTGATCCATTCAAGCAGGTCAGAAATCTTATCTACAATAAACTGGCTATCAAGTATCCGTGGCTTGGTCTGGCCGAGCGTGAGTGCAAAAAGCGCATCTGCCGTGCCGAACAAATCTAATTCGCAATAGGCGACCCAACTGGGTCGCCATTTTATTTAAAGTGCAGTCCAGTACTTTTTTAGTTTCAGAAGAAGTTTGAACCTCTATTGCCAAATATGATATACAACCTAATCAACCGGCGGAGGGTGTGTGCCTTTTTAAAATTTAGCAAATATTTTTAAAAGGTGCACCCCGCAGTCATGCATAGAGGTTGCGTGAGCTGTTCTTTATTTTCCAATCAAAATTTCTACTACATCGCCTTCCTGGATGATGTAATCTCGGCCAACGGTGCGGACGAGGCCTTTGGTTTTCGCAACCGACCAACCTCCGGCCTCAAGAAGGGTTTTCCAATTTATAACCTCGGCGCGGATAAATAGTTTTTCAAAATCAGTATGGATGGCGCGGGAGGCCTTGGGAATGAGGTCGCCTTCGTGAGCAGTCCAAGCGCGGGTCTCGTCTTCACCGGTGGTGAGGAAAGTTACGAGGCCAAGTGTTTTGTAGCTTTGCTTGATGAGTTGGTCTAATCCAGCATCTTTCATATTAAAACCGACGAGGTATTCTTTTTTCTCGTCTTCTGTTGCCTCGGATAAAATTAGTTCTAAAGGCGTGGAGAGGACAACATAATCTCTGCCGGCCATAGCTTTTAATAAATCAGGTCCAGGTTGCCATCCATCAGACATTTGGGATTCGGAAACGTTTAGTACAAAAATCACTTTTTTGTCGGCTAATAAATCCAGTTTTGGCAAATCTTGGAGGTCTTTTCTTTTGGCCCGATTTTCCTTGGTCTGAAGGTCTGCCAGTTCAAGTTCGGTTTGAATTATTTCTATATCTCCGACGGGGTCAATTTTATTATGAACATGAGTGATATTTTTATCTTCAAAAACCCGGACAACGTGGGCGATAGCATCAACTTCGCGGATATTAGCCAAAAATTTATTTCCGAGGCCTTCTCCTTGCGAAGCGCCCTTAACCAAACCGGCGATATCATAGAATTCTATGGTCGTATTGATTATCTTTTTTGAATTGGAAAGCATTGCTAATGGCTTTAAGCGCTCATCGGGTACGGCAACAACGCCGACATTTGGGTCGATGGTGGTAAAGGGATAGTTCTGAATATCTACTTGTTTGTTCGTCAGGGCTTTAAATAGGGTACTTTTACCTACGTTTGGAAGCCCGACGATTCCGATGCTTAACATTCTGCCAATTTAGCATTTTGAGCCTATTTATTCAATTTTTTCCGACTTGCCTCTTTTCCAAAACAAAGAATGCTGTTGATAACAAAAAGGCGAATATTCACTATAATAAGACAATGACAACAGGTTTTGAGAAAATTTTAAACGAATGGGTTCTTTTGTCTGTTAATATAGCGATTCTTCTTGCAACAGAACTTAGCGGACAGTACTTTGCCGAAAAGGGTATTATCCATTTGATTGCGCTTGTTTTCGTGATTCTGGGTATTTCCAGGATTTTTATTCATTATGATGCATATGACCGTTATCTCCGGCTGCTTATCAGGGGCGGTTCAATGGCTCTTGTTGTTTTTTCGGTGTCTCACTTGGTGGAGTTTTTGGGATATGTAACTCTTAAGGCATATGAAGACGCAATTTTTGTGAATGTCGTTAATTTTTATATTATGAGTATGCTGTCAGTAGCAATCGGCGCCGAGTATTTTCTGCGTACTCTTAAAAAAGGAAGCGTGGGTTTGATAATATTTCTGGGAATGAGCGTGGCCGTGTTTCTCTTGCTGACTATCTTAATTTTTATGAATCAGATATCAGTTTCCCTGGAACCAAGCGGAGTTACGCCTTATGTTTATGGCCTGTTAGTTGTCGTAGCCTCTGTTTTCAGCATAAATCGTCTGATTAACATAAAAAGACACGTTTCAATCATGGTCGGTTTTGTTAATTATTTTATTGCCGCATTTGTTCTAATAACCATTTCAGCTCTTCAGTATGTGTTTTACGATGTGCTTCAAGGATTCGGTATGCCTGATTTTCAGATAATATATGTGAGCCACTTCCTGTTTTATGGAGCTTTGTCGCTGATGTTTTTGGCTTTTGTACGCCTTGCTGATTTGGGGGGCATGTATCAGGAAGCTCAAAAAACACAGCAAAAAGTCGAGGAGTTTAAAAAAAATATTACAGCATGAACCTATCCAAAAAAGCGACGATCGGTTCTGTAAAAGAAATTGCCAAACAAACCGTTGAAGTGGTTATTAAAGTGCCGGAAGACTTTACTTTTGTTGCAGGTCAATATATCTGGCTAATGATTCCTGAATTAAAATATCCTGACCCTAAGGGCAATACCCGAATGTTTTCCATTGCTTCTTCTCCGAACAAAAAAGGTGAATTGGATATAATTTTCCGGACCAGTGAAAGCGGATACAAAAGAACTTTGATTGAAATGGCGCCTGGAGCAGAGATTGCCTTTTCAGGCCCTTTTGGGCCACTGAAACTTCCGGAAGACAATTCAAGGTCAGTTGTGTTTTTGGCTGGGGGAGTTGGGGTGACTCCGCTATTAAGCATGATCAGGTTTTCAAATGAAACTAAGTCTGGCCATAAAATCAGTCTTGTTTATGCCAATAAAAAGGAGGAAGAGGCGGTATATGTTGATGAGCTTAGCCAGATAGAGAAAGAAAATCCTAATTTCAAACTGGTTAAAATATTTGGCCAACCGGAAACAGAATTATTTAAACAATTTTTGCCTGGAAAGAGTGATATAAAAACATCTTGGTACGTAGTTGGACCGGAGGGTTTTGTGGATTTTGCCGGTAAGTTTTTAAGGGACTCCGGGATATCGTTTACTGATGTTGTTTTTGAGGAATTTTATCCCAAGTTTCTCTTTGAATCTGAATCTGAATCTGAATCTGAATCTGAATCTGAATCTGAATCTGAATTCAAAAAGAGATTAGACGTTACGCGTTTTGGTAAATCCCCATTTTATTTAGCTGTAGAAAGTTCCAATGACCATATTGTTATAACTGATACGAACGGATACATACTCTACGCAAACAAAGCAGCGGAGAAGATAACCGGATATACATTTGAAGAGATGCATGGCAGTACTCCGAGATTGTGGGGAGGACTGATGGGTAGAGATTTTTATAAAGATCTTTGGAAAACCATTAAACTTGACCACAAGAAGTTCGTGGGAGAAATTAAAAATAGGCGCAAGAATCAAGAAGAATATTATTCTATTACACGAATATCTCCAATCGTTGACGACACAGGCGTGCTGGCTGGATTTGTCGCCACCGAAGAAGATGTAACAAAATTTAAAGAATTAGATAATGCTAAAAGCGAGTTTATTTCTATTGCTTCGCACCAATTGAGAACACCAATCTCGGGTTTAAGTTGGCTAACGGAATCGCTAAGTGCTACCTCCAAGAACCTCACGGCTAAACAGAAGAGATACGTTCAAGATTTAGGCGGTCTTTCCAGACGACTAACCGGACTTATTGAGGATTTGTTGAATTTTTCAAGAATTCAGCTTGGGGCATCAGTGATGACCGACAAAGACAAAGTTGAGTTCAAGGGTTTCGTAGGGGACTTTATAAACGAGATGATTCCATACGCAGATTCAAAGAAACACACTTTGGTTTTTAATGATAATATTATCGAACCCGTTACTGTTGATATTAACAAAAAGTCTTTATATAATGTTTTACAGAACCTCATGTCTAATGCTATTGACTACTCTCCTGCAAATACTGCCGTTACTATCAAATTGGAAAAGTCTGCCAAGTTTATAAAAACTTCAATTTCCAATAAGGGTCCTACCATTTTCAAGGAGGAGCAAGTTCACCTGTTTGAAAGGTTTTACAGATCAGAAACTACCAAGAAAATTAAGCCGGAAGGTACTGGGTTGGGGTTATATATTGCAAAAGCGATTATTGATGAAATGGGAGGCCAGATAGGGTTTGAGGCGGAGAAGGGAAAGGATACGGTATTCTGGTTTACTGTACCATTAGAAGGGGTTATAATGGATAAAGATAAACTTAAATATTAATTATTAAATTATTATGAAAAAAATATTAATTGCCGAAGACGAGGAGGTTTTGCTCAATGTACTCAAAGATCGTTTTGAGGATAATGATTGGAATGTTACGGCGGTCAATGATGGCGAGCAAGCTATTAAGAAACTCGACAAAGCAGGACGGGACGGTTTTGATTTACTTGTTTTAGATTTGTTAATGCCCAAAAAGGATGGTTTTGAAGTGTTGGAAGAAATAAAGAAAAATGCAGAATTGATTGATTTGCCGATTATCGTTTTATCAAACCTGGGTGGCGATGATGATATCAAAAAAGCCATGAAGCTTGGCGCTGATGATTATTATGTGAAAACTCAGCATCCGGTGAGCGAGATTATTGAAAAGGCCGAGAAGTTTGTCGCTGGAGGGCACACACTAAACAAAAGGGTCGCAAAAGGTGAAAAGACGGAAGATAAAGAGGTACTCATATCAGAGGAAACAAATAAAAAGAAACAATAGCTATCGCGTAAGCCAACAAAGAACGTGTGCATAAAAAAGCACACGTTCTTTGTTATAATGTAGGTAATGAAAAAGATGCACATTGCCATAGAAACAAGTGTTTTAGTCGTAATTTTTGTTTGGTCGCTCGGTTTGGTATATGCAACCACTTCCGGACCAAATAGCGTCGGCACCAACGCGGACGATTCTTCGGTGGGAACAGTTGCTTGGACCAATAGAGATAACGATAAAACATCCAATAATCAATATGCGACCACAGGAACCATGACCAGTGGTGGCGTTACACATTATCTAAAGGCAACCAACTTTGGTTTTGCAATTCCATCCGGCTCAATAATCAACGGCATTTCAGTCGATGTCGAAAGGAAAGCCGGTGATACCAATTATGTTGATAGTGCCGTAAGAATTGTGAAAGGAGGAACAATCGGTACGACAGACAAGTCAAGCGGTAGTGCCTGGCCTACGAGTGATGGTACCGCTACATATGGCGGGGCATCTGATTTATGGGGACAGACCTGGACTGACACAGATATTAATAGCGCGACTTTTGGTTTTGCTATTTCAGTAACAAAAACCGGTGGATCTAGCAACACGCCGTCTATTGATTGGATTAATATTACAATAACTTATTCGACACCAGACACCACTGCCCCAACATCTGTTTCTAGCTTGGCTCTTTCCGGTGCGACGAGTAGTTCTATTCTTGTTTCCTGGACAGCTCCTGGTGATGACAACAATACGGGCACGGCAACAACATACGACTTGAGATATTCTACCGCTACGATTACTAGTGGAAACTTTTCTTCGGCCACTCAAGTGACTGGCGAACCCACCCCATCTGTCGCTGGCTCATCGGAATCCATGACCGTTTCAGGTCTTTCTGCTAGTACAACGTATTACTTTGCCATTGAGACATCAGACGAGGTGCCGAATACTTCTATAATCTCTAATGTTCCAAGTTTAGCAACTACAGCAACCCCAACCCCTACGCCAACACCAACACCAACGCCAACGCCAACACCAACGCCAACACCAACACCAACACCAACTCCTACACCAACACCAACTCCAACACCAACACCAACTCCAACACCTGAACCTCCGGTAATTGAAACCATTCCTGCCGGACCAGGGGGATCTTCTTCAACCAAAATTATATTTTCAGGGGAAGCTTATCCCGGGGCAACATTAAAGACGGATTTGCTGGATATTAATGTGTATCTTCAAAAGGTTCTAAGAACTCTGGTTTCTGTGAAGACAGATGACAATGGTCGTTTCGAAATTAACATTGAAGAGGGCTCTCTTGGGGAGCACTTATATGGTGTTTCTCTGATAGATAGGAATAATAATATTGTAACAGCAAAAGTTTACAAATACGATGCGAAATTCAATATTATTATTAAACAAGAAAATATAATATTTCCTCCCATGTTTGACATAGATAAAAAGCTTTTGGCAAAATCTGATGATATGATTGTCTCGGGTTATGGATCCACTGGCAACACTATACAGGTTTTAAATAGCGATAAGGTGGTTGCTGTCGGCAAGGTGGATAGTAATGGAAAATATCTGATTAAGATTAACGCCGGCAAACTTTCCATCGGACTTAATAAAATACAAGTTCGCCAGGTCGATGATGTAACCGGAAAAACTGGGGATTTATCAGGAATTAAAACGGTTACTGTTGGTCAGTTTTCTTTTGCCTCGGTTGACATGAATGACGACAAAAAAATTAATATCTCTGACTGGAGCATATTCTTATATAACTGGTCTGCTCCCAATAAAGAAACAAGAGACAAGAACGATTTTAACAAGGACGGTGTTGTTGATGTTACTGATTTTAGTGTTTTCTTAACGTCATTTCAGATCCAGTTATAAACAAATATACGAAATCGTTGGTTTAAATAGTGTTATAATAATGACATGAGGAGAGTTACAATTTTTATAGCTGTTCTAGTAGGATTTGTCGCCTCATCCAATGTATATGCGGCCGATTTTAAAGTTTATCCGACTGTCGGGACTTTTGGTGTTGGCAAAACATTTAGCGTTGATTTAAAGATTAACACTCTTGGAGAATCTATTAATGCTGCTCAAGGTAAATTACAATTTGACTCTAAGGTTTTACAAGTTAAAAGTGTTTCAAAAGAAGGCTCTATTTTCAATTTTTGGCTTCAAGAGCCGGTATTTTCTAACGATACTGGTATTGTTGAGTTTATAGGCGGAACTCCTAATGGTGTCTTAGGCGGTTCGCTTCAAGTTATATCTGTTGTCTTTTCTGCCAAGGCGATGGGTACGAGCGATTTTGTTTTTATCAATGCCTCGATTACCGCATCTGACGGTAGTGGTACCAATATTTCGGGCGATACTGTGGGGGCAAGTTTTAATGTTTCATCAAGCGGAGGTGGTGCCTTGCCGAATGTGGCTGTCGTGCCTACCCCTGTCCCAGAACCAGTTCCGACACCTGTGCAAATCACAAGAACTCCTGCTCTGGCCAGAGGTCTGCCGGTTAAACCAAATATTAAGGTTCAACTCTATCCCAATTCCGATCTCTGGTACAATCTAGTCTCAAATTTCACCGTATCTTGGGATTTGCCATCTGATATTACGGAGTTAAATACTGCTCTTAATCAAAATCCTAATTTTGATGTTTCTAGACAGTCTGAAGGATTGTTTGATGGTAAAACTTTTCCTGCACTTAACCAAGATGGGATTTATTATCTTCATGTCCGTTTTAAAAATAGTATTGGCTGGGGCCCTACAGCGCATTATCGTATCGCAATAGATACTCAACCGCCTCTTCCTTTTAACATAGATGTCCTCACTGGGTTAAAAAGCGATAACCCTTCGCCGGTACTATTCTTCCAAACGGGGGATTCTCTATCAGGTATCGAGTCTTATGTAATTAGTATCGCTGGCGAGCAACCAATTGTTTTAACTGCATCGCAGGTTTTAAATCAGAAAACGGCAGAAGACAAAACTTTGGAAAAAGTTGTGAACCGACTAAAAGTTACCGAAACCGGTATTGGTTATCTCAATGTTCGCAGTGGGCCGAATAGCTCCAGTAGTTTACTGGGAAAAGTATATCCTGGCGATATCTATGAATATACAGAGCAGTCGGGAGGGTGGTATAAAATTAAGGGTTTACCGTCCGGGGTTTCGACTGGTGAGGGTTGGGTAATGGGTACCTATGTTAATTTAATCTCTTTGACTAATCCGGAGCAAAATTCCAACTTAACTGCTCTTACCTCAAGTTATGAAATGAAACCTCATGGCCCAGGTATATATATGGTTTTAGTTAAGGCGGTTGATGCGGCTAAAAATAGTGTCGAAGCTAGGGTCGAAATTGAGGTTTTACCCATAAAAGCACCGGAAATTACTTTTATAACCAAAGAAATAATAAAGGGGAGCGAAGATTTGTTGGTGATAAAGGGTGTGGCGATAGATAACGGTAATGTCATCGTTACTATAACAGATCATAAAAACTTTTTAGTAGCTCAAAACGAAACAAATACTAACGAAAATGGAGAGTGGGAGTTCAGGTTTGATCAGGAGCTAAGAAACGGAACATATTTGATTACGGCTACTTCTAAAGATTCTAGAGGCGCTCTAAGTTATCCGACAGATCCGATAGAAGTTAAATACAAAGACAAGCCTATCATTGTTTTGCTGGGTTGGGAGATTACTCTTAAGGATTTGATTGTACTTCTTGTCATTATCGGAGTGGGCGGGGCGATGTATTACTGGAGAAAGGTTTTGCTCCATATTGCCAGATCTCATCGGGAGACGGTTATAATAACCAGAGATATTGGGAATGCTTTTGGTCTGGTAAGGCAATCCTTGAGTAAATATGCGAACATGGCAGAAAAGAAAAAGGCAACTAAAGAAGAAAAAACAGAAGAGCTTAAAAAGGTAAAGGAAGGCTTAGATAAGGTAGAAAAATACGTGGGTAAAGATATAGAAAAATTAGATTAGCCAACTTTCTCAATTGGATAATCTAATAAACATCGCAGGAGAAGTTCCTAAAGACAAACAACTCATTGTTTTTGATCTTGACGGAACACTGACCCAAAGTAAGGCCAAGATTAGCCAGGAGACAGCCCGGCTTTTAAGTGCGTTGTTGAAAGAAAAGAGGGTTGGTATCATAGGGGGCGGGACTTTGGAAAGGTTTCAAGTGCAGGTTCTGTCTAGTCTTGAACAATATGCTAAGTTGGAAAATCTTTTTCTATTTCCGCTGAACGGCGGTTCTTTTTATTTGTATCAAAGCAGGGAGTGGCAGAAGATATATTCTCAAGAACTTTCAAACGAAGAAAGAGATAAAATTCGGGATGTCTTTGCAAGAGTTTTTAAGGAGATTGGATATGTCGCATCGGACAAGATTTACGGAGAGCAAATTGATGATCGGGGAAGCCAAATTACTTTTTCGTTTTTAGGTCAAGAGGCGCCACTGGATGAAAAAGAGCAGTGGTTAAAAGAACATGATTCTGACCAGCTTCGGATGGCTTTGAAGCTTCAAGAATATTTACCAGACATGGAAGTGAAAGTTGCAGGCCTGACCTCGATTGATATAACCCGAAAAGGAATTGATAAGAAATTTGCCGTAGAAAAGCTGACAGAATATCTTAATGTTTCTATCGACGATACTCTTTTTGTTGGTGATGCTTTTGGGCCTGACGGCAATGATACTCCTGCTCTTGAATCAGGTGTCTTGTGTTTTAAGGTTGGGTCGGTTCAGGAAACAAAAGATTTAATAAAGTACCTTTTGGGTAAGTGAGGATTTATTCAAGCCCAATCTTCTTTTTGACTTCTGTGAGTGTAGTTGATGCAAGTTTGCGGGCTCTTTCTTCTGAACGTTCAAGAATTTGCAACACATGGTCTGGGTCAGCTTTTAGTTCGGCATATTTCATTTGAAAAGGTTTTAAGAAGTTCACCACAACTTCGGCAAGGTCAGATTTAAACTCGGCATAAGATTTTCCCCCATACATTGTCTCAATTTGTTTCAGGTTTTTTATGTTTGGGTCCAGTAGGGCGTAAATTTCCATTAGGTTTGATATTCCCGGTTTTCCTTCTTCGTCGTACAATATTTCTTTTTCGGAATCGGTTGTCGCAGACATAATTTTCTTTTTTATGTCTGCAGGGGAATCGGATAAGCCAATTCCCTCGTCTCCGGTCTTGGACATTTTTTTAAGAGGATCTCTAAGGGACATAATGCGGGCACCGCCGGTCATATGAGCTTTGACCGGATCAAATGTCTGGCCAAACATGGAGTTAAATTTCTTAGCAATCTCATTAGTTAGGTCGATATGGGGCATCTGGTCTTCTCCCACCGGAACTATGTTTGATTTGTAAATTAAAATATCGGCAGCCATTAAAACAGGATAGTCTAAAAGTCCCATGTGGTTGTATTTTGGCGACTTGGCAAGTTGTTCTTTGTAGGTTGGGAGGCGGTCCAGCCAACTAACGGGAGTAATGGTGTTGAAAATCCAGGCGAGTTCGGTGTGCTGGGGAACTTTTGATTGGCGGATAAGGAGGGCTTTTTCGGGGTTAACTCCGGCGGCGAGGTAGTCTAAAACCACATCCATGACCTGCTCGTGATAATGTTTGGGGTCAAAAGGGGTGGTAATGCCGTGATAATCAACCACGGCAAAAATTGCCTGTCCGCCTTCGGAGACCTTATTTTGAAGTTCTATCCAATTTTTGATTGCCCCGAGATAATTACCCAGATGCAATTTCCCCGACGGCCTTATCCCCGAAAACACTTTGGTCATAGATATAGATTAACTTAATTTTTAAACTTCTTCCAGATAAGCTCCGCCCCGGCACCTTATTTCAGCCCGTTACGATTGTTCCAGCGGCAATCTCCACTTGTCCTACAGAGATTCTAGGGCGGGCTAAAGCACCGCCCCAAGAAACTTCTCCGAGCCACCACGGCGGGTCCAGCCTGCCCTCCCATGCTTTGTATTGGTATGGCATAGCTCATCTGACGGAAAGCCTGAACCTTGAATGTCTTTTAAAACCTACTCCGGCGTGAACACCAAGCCCGCCTGTTGCGGGTCTGAAATAAGATGTCGGGGCTGCGCTTAGAAGTTTATAGGGATTCAGTCCATTGTTTTAATAACCCATTTTAGCCTACCGGGTAGGGTTTTTTGAAAACCAGCTTTGGCAGGATTTATGTTTGGGTAATTTATCCAAGGGTTCATCCAACCATTTTTAGTTTTTAATAGATAATGACCTGCAGGATATTTTTTTGAGCGTTCAACAAAAACAATGGTTCCTGCTTTGATTTTTCGGTTGCCCCACCTTTTTATACTAAATGCTTTTGCTGATATTCCTATTTTAATTAAAGCATTAATAATATCTCTGTTGTAAAATCCTGATGTTTGTTCTTTTATTTCTCCTCTACTAAAATATCCCCTCATCTGCTTGTAGGATAAACCGGATAGTGAAGCAATGCAGGCAATGGCACATCCCATTGGCGCCTCTTGTGTTATTAGTTTCATAACACTATCGTAGTTTTTATATTTTTATTATCAATAGGTTCAAACATCCACGAAGGATTGTAGCCAAATAAGCGCAGCCTCATCACTTCGATGAGGCGGGAAGTAACTAAGAGCGAAATCCCAACCTATTTTAGACCGTTTGCCTCCGAGGGTAACACGATTATAAAATTATTTGATAATTTGCTTAGTTTAAACAAATTTTAGCCGGAAAATCCTGAGGTTTTACGAAGGAGGAACGGATGCTAATATTTGTTAAGCAAATTGAAAATAGTTTTATAATCTGTCCGAAGGAGACCGAAGGCGCAGGCAATAGGTCGGAAATGGGTTGGGGTTGAGCGAAGAATTTTAGTCAATTTCAATGAGAACCGGCAGTATCATCGGTCTCCGTTCTGTTTTCTGGAAGAGAAATAGACCGACTTGGTTTCTTATCTGGTCTTTGAGGAAGGGTAGATTCGGCTGTTGGTGAGCGCCTTTGCCTTCCACGATGAATTTAATCCGTTTTCGGACTTGAGACAAAAGTTCCTTGTTTTCTTTCAAGTAAATAAATCCTCGGGAAATAATATCAGGACTGCCTCTGACTGTACCGGTTTTAGAATGTATCAGGACGACAACGACAAACATTCCATCCTCGGCTAATACTTGTCTGTCTCTTAAGACAACGTTACCGATATCGCCGATGCCGAGTCCGTCAACGAAGACATAGTCAGATGGGGCTCGCATCTTATCAAACCACCATTTGTCTTTTTCAAAATTAACAACAGTTCCATTGTCGGCGATTATTACATTCTCTTCGGGGATACCTTCTTCTTGTGCCATTAAGCCGTGATTGACCATCATGGAGTATTGGCCGTGGATAGGGAACATGAACTTAGGCTTAATTAATCTTATCATTTCTCTTAAGTCTTCTTTGTTTCCGTGTCCGCCGGTGTGAACATCCAACATTTGATAATTGAAAACTTTTGCCCCGTTTCGGTATAGCTGGTCTTTCAAAAACTGGACATTTACTTCGTTTCCGGGAATAACCGAAGACGAGAAAATATAGGTATCGTTTTTACTTGTTCTTAAGAAGCGGTGCTCTCCATTGGCGATTCTCATCAGAACGGCATTTCCTTCTCCTTGGGCTCCGGTAACAACAGCAACAACCTTGTCTTTGGGATAACTATTTACTTCTTCCATGCCGATTTGGGTTCCCTTTTTGATTTTTAGATAGCCGAGTTTTTTACATATCTCAACATTTGATTTCATGGAATATCCGTCAAATACAACTTTTTTACCGAACTTTTCGGCTATGGTTATGATTTGCTGGATACGGTTTATAAGAGAAGCGAAAGTTCCGAGAATAACCATGCCGGTTGCTTCTGTGAATAGTTTTTCAAGGTTGGCAGTAACCTGCTGTTCTGAAAGCGAATGTCCTTCTTTTTCAGCTCCAGTAGAATCGGACATAAGAACCAAGACTCCTTCTTCGGCGAGTTTTTTCATCTCATCAATATCAGCTGGGAGGTCATTTACTGGAGTATTATCAAACTTAAAGTCTGAGGTATGAACGACGTTACCTATTGGGGTCTTGATAACTATTTCAAGGTCGTCGGGAATAGAGTGATTAATACGGAGAACTTTAACAGTTAATTTTTCGCTTACTTTTATTTCGTCTCCGGCCTTTATCTCATTAATTTCCAGAGGATTTTGGAATTTAAAATCGTCCTGTCTTTTTATAAGGATTGCGCGAGTTAAGGCTGCGGCATATATATCAGGGTCTCCAATTCTGTCTCTGATAAACGGCAAGGCTCCAATATGGTCCATGTGACCATGGGTAAAGAACATGGCTTTGACCATGTGTTTTTTGTCGTCCAGATAGCCGGCGTTAGGAATTATGAAATCTATTCCCGGCATATCTTCTCTTGGGAATCTCACGCCGGCGTCAATTAATATTATTTCATCGTCATACTGAATTGCCGACATATTACGGCCGACTTCGCCAAGTCCGCCAAAATGGATAATCTTAAGACCGCCGACTTTACCTTCGGTTGGTTTGTGGGGGACGTCTTTGTCGTTCTTGAAAACTCTTATTTGTCTTACGACTGGCTTCATCCAGCGTCTTTTGGCTGAAGGTGCCCTACTGTTTTTCGGACTCATCATTACTAAGTATTAAATCCTGAAACTAAACTTGAATCGTTGGTTTACGCTTCACGTTTAATGTTTCGTGATTGGTTAGAGTATTGATTTGTTTGTGGATAAGTTTCTTGGTCGTGCTTTAGCCGGCCTAAGAATCTCTGTGGGCGAGAGAGGATTTGGTCACAACTCGAGCTTCGCTCGGTCGCGACCCCGCCCTCAGGCTGGCTGTGCCAGACCTTCCGGCATTTCAAATCCTCACACAAGCAAATAAATTTGCTTGTTTCTCTGTGGGCGAGAGAGGATTTGAACCTCCACGAGCTTGCGCTCATAGCGCTCTGAACGCTACATGTCTGCCAGTTTCATCACTCGCCCAAAAAGTCTTAAGATTTTAATCGGAGATTTAGTGTGCAAACAAGAGAAAATTAACGTTATTCTCAGTATACACCGAATTTACTAATAATGCAACCCCGCGTAGCGGAGCAGCAACCCCGCGTAGCGGAGCAGTGGCCGCATGGCCATGGTCGTATGACCGCAAGTATGTATTATTTAAAACTTCTTTTAGCATTTATATACCATTTTTCTATGTTGGAGAATCTATCTGATGGCATGGAGATTATCTTACTGTCGAATCCTTTAATATTATTAGTTTGAGCGTAGATGTATAGGGGATTATACAGGAATATAGCCGGAACATCCTCAATAACCAAATTCTGAAAATCCTGATATTGCTCCATTCGCTCCAGGGGGTTTAATGTCTGTCGGGCTTTTTCCAAAAGGCCATCAACCGACTTATTGTCGTAAAGAGCCAAATTCAAGCCGGGGTCGCGCTTCTGAGAAGAATGCCATAAACTGAATGGATCGGGGTCTATGTTTAGAATTTCTCCGAAAAGAAGCATTTGATATCCCCGTTCTTTTATTATCTGTTGGAGATTCTGTGTCGGCAGTACTTCTATAATTAATTCTACCCCTATTTTAGCCCATTGCTCCTTCAGGAGATTGGCGACATTAGTAAGTTCTGACCAAGTAGAAGTAGTTAGCCGGAGAGTCAACCTTTCTGTGGTGGGCTTGTCTTTATTGGATTTGGCTTTTATTGTTTTACTTAATACTCCTTTAGCATCAGGATTACCCCAGCCGGAATTGGTGAGGAGTTTTTTAGCTTGCTCGGGATTAAAGTCATATTTTTTTGCATCATCTGTCAGACTCAAGACCTCTCCTACTAAAGGTGAGTTTGTTTCTAATCCTTTTCCGTCGAGTGTTTTGCTGATGAGATCTTTTTTATCAGTGCCATAGTTTAAGGCGAGCCGGATATTTTTGTCAGAGAGTATTGGGGCCTCGTTTTGATTGAAGAATACTCCGAAATATCTCGGAAGTTTAAGCTCTTCTACGTTGAGCCGTTTCTTGAATTTTACCTTCTTGAGATTATTAGCTGAAACAAAAGCCATATTTTCAATACTATTCCTATTGTATTCATCTATCATCTGATCTTCTGATCCATAGAACTTGAGTTCTATGTGGTCTATGTACGGCTGGCCGTCGTAGAAGCTGTCATTGGAATCCAATTCGTAGGATGTGATTTTGCCGGTATTGTCCTTTTTTAATTTAGTGAATTTGTATGGACCGGAGCCAATAGGTTTTAAATTAAAACCAGAAAGAGCAAAATCAACAGGCTTAATATTCTGCCAAATATGTTGCGGTATAATGTTGAGAGTTAGATTATTGAGGAATTGAGCATACTTATTTTTTAATTTTAGTATTACTGTATATTTATCTGCGGCTTCAACATCTACGCCTTGCCAATTTATTCTTTGCAAACTTCCGTAATCGGGATTCTGTGCTGTTTGAATAGTGAACACGACGTCGTCGGCAGTTACGGGAATGCCATCCTGCCACTCTGCATTTTCTTTTAGGTATAAAGTGTAATTTAAGCCATCACTGGATATCTCATAAGATTTGGCAAGATCGGGAATAAGTTTTCCTTCTCCATTGTATTTCATCAGGCTGGAATAAACCAAGCTGACCAAGTCGCGGTCAACATCGTTGTTTTGGGAAAGGAGGGGATTTATATAATGAGGTTCGCCGACTATCCCCTCGCTGAAAGATCCGCCATAATCGGGCATGGCTTTGGTGTAGTGATAAAAAACTGTGAATGGTAAAGAGATTAATGAGCCCACGAAGACGAGTAAAAAAACGATAATCAAATACCTTTCTTTATGGGAAAGAACTTTGGGGAGTAATCTTATTTTGGCAATGCCGATATTTTTTAAGACAGTTTCTTTAATGCCTTCTTTCCGCCTATTGGCGGATCGGCTTTCATCGTCTGATTTCAAACCAAAGAAATCATCAAGTTGATTATCGTTCTTAAACATAGTAATTTTTTATGCGAAGAATACTCTGGCGACAGATACGGCTAAGAAAAGAACGGCTAAAACTATTGTAGCCCAAAAAATTATTTTCTCTGCACCCCTCTTGGTACTGTATTCCAAAGAACCGCCTCCGAAAGTTGAAGACAGGCCTGTCCCTCGCTGTTGAAGCAAAATTGCTGCTATAAGCAGTAATGATAATCCAATCTGGGTATAAGTTAATATTTGTGTGGTGTTCATTTGTTTTGGTTAAATTGTTTTGGTGGTAGTAGATATTAAGAGGTTTACTACAGTAACTACTACAACGGCATATAGAAGTGTGGTTACGTCTCTAATTGATACGAAATCAAACATATAATCAACTGTCCATAAAAGCAAGCCATTGATGACCAAGGTGAATAATCCGAGCGTCAGGATTATAAGGGGCATGGATATCAATTTCAATATTGGTCTGACAATAAGGTTCAGCAGCCCCAGAAATGCTCCGGCTAGTAGATATTCTTTCCAGCTACCGCTCACGATAAAACCAGGAACGAAGTAATAGGCCATATAAAGGGCCAAAGAATTGCCTAGTATTCTGATTATAAAACCAATCATGGTGTAGTTATGATAATAGCACTAAGAGAGTTAAAATTCAATCAACCGCTCTGCCCATCTGATAATTCACACAACCTCTATGCATGCGAAGGGAGACGCCTTCATCCCAATTTATTAAGCAAAGGACATGTGCCTTCAGAGAACGACCCGCAGGTGCTTGGGCTTGGTTCTTCCAAGCACCGGCTCGGAGAAGGTTCCTGTGCTTTAGCCGGGAATCTCTGTAGGGAGAAGAAAGATTTGCCGCTGGAAGCAAATCTATTCTGGTTCGAAGAAGGCATATGCCCTGAGCGATTTTTTGTGGGATTGGGATAAGGCGGAGTGCCTATTTAAACAATTTCCTGTGCAGTTTGCGATAGTATGAAATAGCGAAGCGGTGGGCTTCAGAGTCGATTGCCAAAAGGAGGTTTTTGTCGGAGGAAGAGAGTTTGGTTAGTGGAGGCGGGGTTTTTCGGCCTGGGATTATAAGTTGATGGCCAAGGTGGCGTTCGTTTTTTGAGATGCCTATGATTTGGATTTTTATACCCATTTCTTTGAGGGTTTTAACCGCCACATTTACTTGACCTTTGCCTCCGTCAATCAATATCAAATCCGGGAATGGCCATTCTTCATGTTTAAAGCGGCGTTCAAGTATTTCTTTTAGCATTGCAACATCATCTGGAGTTTGTTTTGTTTTGATTTTAAATTTGCGGTAAAAATTCTTGTCTGGCTGGCCATGAACGAACGTAACCATGGAGCCGGTGGCGTGAGTGCCTTGGATGTTGGAGATATCATATCCTTCAATTTTGACTATTGGTTTTTGCAATTTTAATAATGATTCTAATCCCGAACGGTGAGTTTTCAGGATATAGGAATTTTTTATTATCATAGCATTTTCAAATACACGCTTCAGATCTGATATTTTGTTTCTCAATTCAATGGCTTTTTCCAGCTCTCCTTTTTTGGCGAGCCGGCCCATTTCTTTTTCCAGTTTTTTGACGAGAGAAACTCTTTTCCCGCTAAGGATATCTTTAATAGCCATGATGTTCTCTTTGTGGGCGGACACCTGTTTGTCGGTGATTACGGGTTTTTTAAGGCAACAAAATCCTAGACATTTTCCGATATGGTAATTTAAACAGAAATTATTATGCGATTTATTGCACGTGCAATAGGGAAAAATACGCCTTAGAAAACGCAGGGTTGACTTTAGTGTGTTGCCGTCAGTAAAAGGGCCGATAGAATGAGAACCTTTGAATTTACTGTCGTGAGGTTGATGAGTCCAGAATATTTTGGGGAATCTTTCGTTTGAAATAACGACATAAAAATACTGCTTGTTGTCCCGCATTGTGATATTGAATTGTGGGCGAAATCTCTTTATCAGTTGCGATTCTATGATAAGGGCCTCAATGTCCGATTCGGTGTGTAGTAACCTTAACGACTGGGCCAAGTCAAGCATTTGTTTAATCCGGTGATCCTCTGTTTTTAAATAAGAATTAAGCCGGTTTTTTAAATCGGAAGCCTTACCTATGTATAGGAATTTATTATTTAATCCTTTGAACGTATAAACTCCTGACCCTTTGGGCAGGTTTTTTATCGCATCTTTGAGTTGAATATTGGTCACAGCCCAATATTGTATCACGAGTATTTTATCTTGACAATTGTGATTTTTTCTGTTTGATTGTTACAAAGCTCATTAACAAAATAGGAGATGTCATGAAGACGGGCTTTTCCGCACTTATTCTGTTGAGCATTGTCTTATTTGCTCAGGTTCAAAGACCGAGTAATGCTTCCGAGAATTATGTCGGGAACGGAAACTATTTAAGTTTTAATGACGAGGTTGTGTGTGGCCATGATATAAATAGCGCACAGAAATGTTTACCCGATAAACAGCAAAAACAAGAGGTTGCAGGATGGAAAAATGCTATTCGAAAAGCAGCCGATATGCTTCCGCGAGAATTCTTCAAAGAAACCGGTACGATTGGGTGGAAATTTTTTGTTGATAGAGACGATTGGACCACTGCTTATGCCGGATTTCCGATAGATATAAACTTACTTTCTAATTATACTTATCCTCCCGAATGGATGGTTTGGGAGCCGTATGGTAAAAACGGACTTTCAGAGACGGAAAGGATGTTCATTGCTCTTCATGAAATGGGTCACATTTCAAGCTGGGGTCTCAATTGGCTAATTTATGATTACCAAATTCAAGTTGCCAAAGAAGGCGGACTTACTCTATATGGGAAAGCGAGAGGTGAGGGTGAAGATTTCGCTGAATCGTTTGCGTTATATGTAATGTGGCCGGAATATCTTAAAGAAAATTTTCCCCGGCACTATGCAATTATTAATAAAATTCTAAAGAAAGAATACAAGACCTATTACTGTATACCGGAATCCATGAAAACCAGATTGACCGTTTCCTTTGAAACCAATAGGTGCGAGCAATGAGAAGGGGACTATTATTGTTAGCGGGCGCTATTTTATTGTTTATTACTTATGCTTGTGGCCCGCCTCCGGTAAACAATATTTATCGCAAAGAAGGCAATTACCCCTCAAGTCTCAATGTTCCGGTAGCGCTTTTAGTGGCCGAGTGGGGTGGCAAGCCAAGGGTCATGGGTTCGGCTTGGCTTATTGATGGTGGTAGTGGCGCGTTGTTCAGTGCCAAACACGTTACAGATGCCCTCATTGATAACATAGTTGAATTTGGCGCTAATGAGTGTAAGGTTTTTTTGAATGGCAAGGTATATTTTTGTATTGTTATTCAGGTTCAGCCATTGCAAGATGCTGTGGTTTTGAAGATACTCGGTCCGATAAATCAAGCACCGGAGGAGTCTTCTAATAGTGTCTTAATCCGTCAAAAAATTCTATCGGAATTACCGACGCCGTATAAAATATCGGCCACAAAATTAAAAGTTGGTGATAAGGTTTTTATTCAAGGATTTCATCCTCATCCTTATAAAATTATGAAATCCAACATGACTGACGGTCTTAAGGAATTAATCGTGCCAATTCTACAAACCTTCTATGAATTAAGAGAAGCCGATCCCTTGAGACAGAGAGAGATTGTGTTTGATAGTCTTGAGGCTATGGTGGTTGGTATTAATGATCGTATCAAAATAGACCAACAAGGGTCAGACTCTGGGGAGAATCTTAAATTTCAAAAAAACGAATATGTTAGAGTTGTTACTACCAGAAATCATAAATTTTCCTTTGCTGGATTAAGTGGTGGAGCGGTTATAAAAATTAATGATCAAGGAGTTGCCGAAGCGGTCGGGATTGTAACAGCTGAAAAGCCGGAGAGATTAAAATATAATAAAAAAGGTCAACTTGAAGGAAAACCGGTTGTTGAAATAATTTCCGATACAATATTGGTAACGCCGATATATTTAGCGAAAGATCTATATGATTACGCGAGGCAGGTTAAATAGTTTTAGTCCCTCATCCTTTAGAAAAGTGAGGGATTTTTGATTGACTTGCTTTAATATTATCAGTATTATCTTGAACAAGTACGTTGAAAATTAAGGAGTAAGGCATGAGTTTTAATGATAGTGATTTTGAAGAAGCAAGGCGTCTTTTAAAGAGGTTGGAAGAACAGCCAAATAAATTTGTGTTTGGTATTGAAAAGGCGATTACCAATACTATTTTGGCCCTTGCGACTAAAGTGGCAAGAGATAGCAAGTCCGGAAAAGAATGGGCTCAAGCTCATGTTTATCTGCTTGATAAACCTGGCCGTGGTAAGACCGCTGTTCTTATTTATCTATCACAAGCCATAAGAGCGAAGATTGGAAGAGTAGATGGCAGGCCGGATATGATGCCAAGCGATATTACAGGAAGAGAGGAAAGATTTACGGGTGCTCCAACTCTTTTTAAAGGGCCTCTTCACAGTAATATTTTTTTCTTTGACGAAATAAATAGGACACCTCCCAAAGGGCAAGCAATTATGCTTGGTGCCATGGAGGGTGGCTATGTGATTATGATGGTCACGGATTCGGAAACCAAGAGACTCGAAGCTAAGCCATTTGCGCTTTATCCAATATCAGAAGATCCCTGTGAAAAAGAATTGTTTTTCATAGTTTTCGCTACTGCCAACCCGATTGAATTTGAAGGAACGTATCCATTATCAGAAGCTCAAAAAGAGAGATTTACCTACTCGTTTAGAATGGGTCGGCCGGACAGGGAAGATGAAAAAAGAGTTAGGTCCAAGAATGTGATGGGGAAAAAAGTGGATGTTGTCATGGATATGAAAACCATGCTGGATATTCAAGAGATGGCTCAGCAAATAGAGTTGTCGGAAGGTGCCGATGAGCTCATAATGCGCTATATCGAAAATTCGATTCCTTACTCTCAGGATTTGGAAGACTGGGATAGACAAAGGAAAAGATATGCAACATCCGACCTGGTTAATTTTATTGAAAGGTATGTTCTGAATGGCTGTTCTGTTAGGAGAAACTACCACATGGAAGCGGCAGCGAAAGCATGGGCTTTTCTGCGCGGAGAAAAGAGGTTTGCCACTGTTGATGATGTTAAAGCCATTGCCCCTTTGACAATGGAACACGTTATCCTGCTTGATCCAAGGTCGGAAGGAGATAATGTTACTGCTCGTGTAGTCGTGGACAAAATCATAAATGAGACCACGATGCCATGACGAACTTTAATTTTAATGATGTCATTGGGGCTCTATCTCATATAAAAGGCGGTATTCCTGCCAGAAGATTATCTGCACGAGTTAGGTTAGCCGATCATAAAAGCGTATTTTTTGGCCCAAGCTATGATTTCTATGATATCCAAGAATATGATCCGGAACGTGATGAACCTAATCAAATAATTCCAGGATTGACTGGCCCTAATGGCGAGATTTTTGCGCGTAAATGTATTGAACAGCACGAGATGAAGGTTATTTTTCTAGTTGATTTAAGCTCTTCAATTGATGCTGGTTTAAACTTAGCAAAAAGGAAAATGCTTCTTGAGTCATTTGGCTACTTGGGCATTACGGGGGTTCGCTATCAAGACCCGATAGGATTTGTAGGGTTTACCGACAGGATTGTGCTGAATCAACCAGCTCGATGTGGCGTAAATAATTTCTACCACCTTTTAAGGATTGTTTATGATTTTTTATCTGAAAAAGATTCTAATAACAAGACAATACATAAAAAGGAAACAGATTTTTTTACAGCCTTAGACTTTGTACGAAAGTCATTTGATAAGCCCTGTTTTATTCCGGTGATATCTGATTTTGTGGGGTTTGAGAAGGTGGCAGGCTCTTCTCTTTTGCGCGCAGTTATTGCGAAACACGAGATGGTATTCATATTTCTTGATGACCCCTTGGAATTTCTTGCTGCCGAGGGTATTGGACAGATAAGAATGGAAGACATTGAGGATGGAAGTCAGTTCGTTGTTTCAAGAAAAAAATTGCCTCAAATTGAAAAAGAGATAAGATTTCAACGAAAAAAAATGAGAAAAGATTTAAGGAGAATGGGCATTGATTCTGTTGTCTTGGAATATGGCAAACAAGGCAGGCATTTCAATAGATTAAATCGGTTCTTTTTGAAAAGATATAAACAACCAAATTTTGGGAGATGATGATAATTAGCCGTCCTTTACCCCTCACCTATTTGATAGGTGAGGGGTTTACAGGGCGGTTTTTATATTATATTATTTTGGCAAAGAACTTTAACATTTTGTGGAGTAGTAGAATGCGATATAAGCTTCTTCTCTGTGTGTTCCTTTTGTTAATTGCTACGCCAGTGTTGGTCCAAGAGTTATCTCCGATTGTTGTTGAAACCGGTAAGCCGATACCTAGTGTTGTGAGGAGTGGGGAACCCTTTAAGATTACTTATCGGGCTAAATTTTTGGATACAGTTGTTGTTTCTGAAGAACAAATGCATCCAGACAATCTTGCGCTTGGTAAGATTGAAGTAATTGGTCTTGCAATTGTAAAAGAAAGGATGAGTAATGATGCCCTTGGATTTATAAATGTCTGGGACTTTACTTATGTCTTTAGAATTATCCAACCGGAAAAGGGCGGATATAAAGTCCCATCGTTTAACTTTATTTGGGTAGAGAAAAGAGCGGGTGTAACTATAGAGGAAACTCGAAATAAAGAAAAGCCAAGAGAATTTCCAACCGAAGAGGTTGGGATTGGCTATGTTTCTTCCGTTGTAAAACCGCCCCTTCTTGATATTCGGGACGAGATTAATTTTGTTTCTCATGTTTTTTCGCCGTTCGCATTTCGCTTGGCGGCATACATTGCAATTGGAATTGCGTCATTGCTACTAATAGTTATTGTATTTAAATTCACTCAAGATTATAAAATTCGGCAAACTCAAGACACTAATTGGGAAGAATCTGACCCTGAAATTGTGGAGTATGGTGTTATCAGCAATATAGAACCTGTCCTTACGCCAAGACAAGCCAGAAAGAAATTTTTGAAAGAATTAAAAAAACTTAGAGGTGAGGCACAAAATCCGACGTTAGATTTGGAGAAAAAGATTCGTCTTAGTGTAAGATGGCTTCTTTTGGCTGAACTTCGGGGAACAATACGAGCTTCAATGTCTGAGAACGAGATTTACGCTAAATTGAGCAAGCTTGATATTAAGCAAAAGAAAAAGATGAAGTCAAAGTATGAATATGTTGTTAATTTAGCTCAAATCCTGAGAGGTTATCGAGAAAAAATCGATTCGGGGACATGTCTCCCTGATTTGAGAATAGAAATCAATGATTTGGAAGTATTAGTCTCCGGCCTCAAGTTTTATAAAAGAGTTTTGTCTTTTGTGAAGCGGTTAGTGAGAGCGAGGCAGTAGTATGCTTGCAAACCTGTGTTATGTTTGGGAATTGATTAGAACGGGCCTAATAAGTTTTCGAGATACGAATTTTAATCTTGTCAGATTTGATTCATTGGGCCTTGCTTTGGGAGCGGGCTTTTTTATTGTTATGGCTCTGTTCTATAAGTTATTGTGGGGGCGTAATAAATTCAGCCATGTTGGATCAGGACACCGTATTCCCAAAAAATATCATCAAGGAAAACTGAGCAAGTTGGTTTTCTTGGTTCCTAAAATATTTCTTGGCGGGTCTGTGTTCTTTGTGTTAGTTAGTTTAGCCAATCCGTATTTGCCTAAAACTGTAACGGAAAAATTAATTGAGTCGCGAGAAAGGATTGACTTAATTGACGTCTCTTCTTCAAAAGGCTGGGAATTCGAACACACAGGTAAATCGGCTGGACAGCTTGGTCGGGAGGCGTTTCTTAAATTCTTGAATATGCGCCGAGGCCAGAATGATAGGGTTTCTCTTTGGCTTTTTGCCAGCGAGCCTTATATTAGAGAGGATTTTATAATCGATGATGATGTCTATATAATGGAAGCCGAAGATGCTCCTTATGTGATTGTCGATTCAAATAATCCAAGTTTTCCGGAAAATTTTTATTTTCCGGAAGAAGGTGGCGCAAATAATTACAATGTTCACATAGTGGCTCCGCGGGATAGAATTCAGTTTGTTCCAGAAGAGGGAGGCACTAATCTAAATTTAGCTTTGGATGCGATAATTCAATACTTTGACAGGGAAGGTAATAAAAAGGTTAAGCATAAAGCTCTGTTAATAGAGACTGATGCGGCAGTTGAGGCAGATGCCGAAAAACAACTTAGAGAACTTCAAAAGAGGAATGTCAAAGTTTATCTTCTCCATATAAAACCAAATGAACTTGGAGAAAGCGAATGGGGGAATCTTAATGGTATTGCGAATGCCAAATTGTTGCAAAAAAGAGTTAAGGAATTTGGGGGTAAGGTTTTTGATGTCCGAGATAAAAACAGTATTGACGATGCTTATCGTGAAATTAACATGCTGGAGAAGGTTCCCGTATTGATGGTAAGGCATTCGTTTAAGATTTTTATTTATCAAAGGCCCCTCATTGTCGCAATTGTTCTGATGTTCTTGGCTATGGGTTCTGGTTTGTTGACGGATAGATATGGTGAAAATCCATAATCCCTTGCATTTCTAAAAGGCGGGGGATTTTATTTTTGACAGTATAAAAATTTAGTCTTATATTAACACTAAGAACTTTAAAAATTACAGGACAACAGGCAAACATGAAGAAGGGAACTTTTGGAAGTTGGATTGCCTTTTTGGTAAAAATATCCATGCTTATTCTGATAACAATGGCCGGGAGCACTTTTTTGTTTACCCTTGCCAATTTCAGCGAGCATAAAGATAAACTTCTTTTCTACATCAAAACAAATGATGCGGAAATGACAAAGAAGGAGCTCATTAGCCTTCACTACTTTTACGATTTGAGCCGAAAATGGAAAGTTCAGTGGTTGGCCGACGAATACTTATTTAAGGATGCGCATTTTTACGAAGTTGCTGACACGTATCTGATAAGTGATTGGAAAAAAGTTCAGGATGATTTAAAAACAGATTTGGACAATCCGAAGGCTTATCTTTATGGAAATGCAAGGTTTAGAGAAAAGAAGGCTCAGTTTCAGAAACATGACGTGACTTTCGATGAGGCTCTAAGTTTTGTAATGAAAGAAGTGGCTTCTGATTATGAAAGGGCTTTGAAAAATTGTCTGGATTCGATAGCTTATAACCAATGTTTTGATCGTGTTTGGAATTATGATTTGAGTACTAATAAAAAAGATGCCGAGGAGGCTTTGAAAGGTCTCAGACCCCAAACAAATTATGTTCTCGGTCTGTCGAAAGATAAAAAAGACAGTAAAATTCCGGTCTTACCTCAGAAAGGATTGTCTGGTGGTAAAGAAGGTCAAGAAAACTCCGACTCAGGAGAGCACAGAAAAAGACCATGACTTTAACCGGTTTTCAGGATAGCTTTCATCTTCTTGATCCGGTTTTTTTATTTCTTCTGATGCCCCTGGTTGCCCTGTTTATTCTGTGGGTAGTTATTACCGCACTCAGATTGGTAAAAAGACCAAAGCGTACTTTTGGTTCAAAATATCCCCTCATTGGGAAGGGGAAATTGTGGGGTCTCTCGGCTTTCCCAGCCGGAGTTCTAATGGTTTTAGCTATGGCAAAACCAAGCTTAAACTACGATTCTTTCAAAACATCGCAAGGCAGGATAGAGGTGATAATAGTTATAGATAGATCAATATCTATGCGAGCCGATGATGTAAAACCATCCCGTTTGGTTATGGCTAAGCATGAGGCTGCTAATATTGAATCTTTTCTAGGGGAAGGTGACGGGGCTGCTTTGTTTGTTTTTGGAAGAGAATCTCACAAGAAAATGTATCTTTCCGAAAGGCTTGAAAATGTTTTTGACCAAATATCCAGAATTTCATTTCCGGGTAGTTTAAGGGGTGATGGTCTAATCTGGGATTCTGATTTTGTTTCTATGTTGGAAAATATTTACCAGTCTTTGGATAGGCAAGATTCGGGCGACAGGGATTATTTAAAAAACCATTACGTTCCCCAAAAAAGATCAAATCGAATTGTCATAATTTTTAGCGACGGCGAAGACCAATTTAGAAAAAACAAACCAGCAACACCGAAAGAAGCTAAGTCTCAGGATGAATATCTCAAGCGACTTAACAACGCTTTAGAGGAATTCAGGAAGAGAGGTTTGAAGATTTACCCAGTCGGTATTGGTACACAAAAAGGTGTTAGTTGGCCGTCTCTTCTACGGGGCTACAAAAAGTCGGAGGATTATCCGGAATATTTAATCAAAAACTGGCAAAACGGCATTTCCCGCATTGACAAAGAGAATCTTTTATTTTTAGCACAATCAACTGGAAATAGGCTCGGTAACAATATTTGGATGGTTGAGAATGACACAGCGACTGTTAAAAGTTATCTAAGTTTGGCTATTAGATCAAACAGAAGTGTCAAGCTTGAAGTGGGCCATAGCGAAACTAATCAGGACATGGGACGATATTTTCTTATTGCTGTTGTGGGTATTTTGGCTTTAGGAATTTTATTCTACCCTGTTTCGGGATATTTTAGAAAGAGAAAATAATAGTTATATGCAACTTCGCTACGGCGAGGTTTTTAATTTTTTTTATTATTCTGTATTATGGAAGTATGCATCTGCGTAATTCCATTTTGGCTACCCTTGTTTATTACGATATTTTTGATTTTCCTTTGACGGTGTTTGAGGTCAATAAATATTTAATAAACCCGGCACGCTTATCTAAGAATTCTATTCTGGGAACGATTTCTTTAAATTTAGTTGCGGAAGGCCTTGAAAGTTTGGTTGGCAACGGTCACATCGGCTCTAAGAACGGTTTTTATTTTTTGTCTGGGAGAGACTCTTTGTATGAGTTAAGAATAGAGAGGGAAAAGATGGCCACTCAAAAATGGAAGAAATTTTTGAGAATAGCAAAGTGGTTTCAAACTGTTCCTTATTTGAGAGCTGTTTTAGTTTCTGGTTCTTTGGCTTTAAATAACACGGGGCATGAAAGTGATTTCGATGTTTTGTCGGTAGTAATGACTGGACGCCTCTATACTTGTAGAATATTTTTGTCTTTTGTCGCCTCTCTTTTTGGGGCCAGACGGACGAGATATGAGATAATCGCGCCGGATAAATTTTGTTTTAATCATTATGTTACAGATAGCAATTTGAACATAAAACATGAAAGTTTATACAATGCCCAGACCTATGCCAATCTCAAACCAGTCCTGGTAAGTAATGGAATCTTCAGTCGTTTTTATGCAGAAAATATTTGGCTGAATAAATATGTTTATAATTCCTTGAGGTCCGACTTTGAGACCTCTTTAGGGTCGGACCTCGGGTTCAGGAGCATTTCACCTAATTCTATCCTATTGGCTGTTGCCAAGTTAGGCGAACTAATTTTGAATTCACCAATTGGCAGCTTAGTTGAGTTGCTGGCTAAAAAATATCAACAGAAAAGAATAAAAAATAATCCTGCAACTTACGAATCAGGAGGCAGGGTTGTTTTTACCGACCATGAACTTGAATTTCACCCTCGTTCTTTTGAAGCTTTCGCTATAGATAAATACAACAAAAAGTTAAAACAACTTGGCATCATTCCCTGCATTGAAGAAAAAGATTCTGGGTTGATTATGTAGTATACATCTCATTGGCACAGTATATTTCTTTGGTATATTGTGCCTTTTCTTTGTTTGATTTATACTTGTCGCAGATTCTTTCGGTTCTTTAAAAAGAAGACGAAATGAAAGATTTATTGAGACTACTCTTCGCGTTTATCTTAACCGGGTTTTTTGTTGCCGACGCTTCGGCAGCTAAGCCAAAAATTCTCCTACTTAAAGATTTAGAACCAGGAACAGAGGCAATCGGCTTCTCTGTTTTTAAGGGCGTTGAGCCACAGTCGTTCAGGGTTGTGCTCGGTGAAGCAATTGACCAATCAGGAAGTAATTTTGTGTTGGCAAGAATTTCTGGAAATCCCATGGATACGCCTCTCGAAAAAATAGGCGCTATCTCCGGCATGAGTGGTAGCCCGGTATTTATCGGCTGTAATGATTTAGATGATTGTGTTAACAATGGAACTTTGGTCGGTGCACTGAGTTATGGTATTGGTTATTTTATTGAAGGTGGTATGAACTGTCTTCTTACCCCGGCCGAATATATGCTTGGGGTTAGAAATGGAGGTTATGCGGTTGCACCTGATTTTTATAGCAGTCCGCCCAGTGAGATAATCGTCAACAAAAAAAAATTTATTAATTTGTTACTTTTTCCTAAGATGGAAAATTTATCGGTTGCCGGAAATTCTGGCGGCCGTTGTAAGGAATCTATTAAAAGCGACATCAAGCCTGGTTCTATGGTTTCTGTTTTTCTTGCCACGGGGGCTATTAATGTTGGTGTTTCCGGCACAGTAACATGGCGGGATGAAAATAATGTTTATATTTTCGGCCATCCCCTCAACGGTACCGGAATGGTTCGATATCCTTTTGTGCAGGTTTCTGTGGCCGATACCCTCCAAACTCCTGCCGGGGCATTAAAAATGACAGGCTGTTATCTGGATACCAAGGGGGTAATGCTTGTTGATGGCGCTTTTGAAATGTCGGGTGTTATCGGCGGGACAGCTCCAATGTTGCCATATCAAGTAGAACTGCACATGGGCAATAATAGTGTCGCAACTTTGTCTGAAGAAATTGCCGCAAGCCCGATGGCGGGCACTATTATACAAAAACTTCCTGCTATTTGGGCCGAACAATTATTCGGTAATCTGAGCCATTTCTCAATAGCCTACCAGTTTCGGATAACCATAGTGGATCAACCGGAAATTTTCGTCAAAAATATAATTCCAGCCCAAATACGCCAGGCATATAATCCTCTCCCTGAACCCAAAAATCTCCTTGAAAGAAAAATATCTTTTGAGGAAGTGTTTAATAGGGTTTATCGTCCACTCCAAATCATGAAAGAGAGTGGCTTTAATTATGGAGTTGAGAGTATAAAAGTGCACATGGATGTCATAAAAGTTTTTAAATTATGGACAGCCAAAAAGAGCTTCTTATCGCAAAAAAAAGCTAGTCCCGGAGAAACTGTTTACGCGAACATCATTTTAGAGGAATCTCCTGGTTCTACCACGAAACAAATAAGCATTCCCGTTAAGATTCCCGATGATTTTTTGGAGAGAACAAAATCCGGAGCCTCATCTAATACTACTGTTTTGGTTCAAGGTGGTAGCAAGTTTACTGACAAGAGAGAGGTAGAGGAGATAACTTCTATTGGGGATATTATCAAACAGTTGAATCAGTCCATGAATTACAAGACGAATGTTTTGTATGTTCAGCAGATAATGCCGAGGCCTAAGGCCGAGGAGGAAATTGATATTGCTAATACCAAGACATCGGTTAAACCGGCATGGAAGTGGACCGACATCGGAGAAAACGATTTGAAGCAGCTTCCTCGTAACAATAAAAACGAAGTTGTCTTGACCCTCTCACCGCCTCTGGATGATTTTATTGACCTTAACCTGACATTTGAGTTGCAGGTTGAGTTAAAGAAAGATGAAACCGAATCTGAAAATAAAACCAAGCGTAAAAAGTGGTTGCCGTTGTTCTTTTTTTAATAAAAAAATAACCCCTTAAGGGGATTTTTTTTGGCTTGACATTATTTTATTTTTGAATACAATAATAATGAATTAACATTTAAACAACTATCCAACATATGTCAAAAATTACACCACTTTCAGACCATGTTTTGATTGAGCCCCTAAGAGAAGAAAAGAAAAAGGGCGGAATTATCTTGCCTGAAACTATTGAAAAAGAGAGACAGGAGAAGGGCAAGGTTGTTGCTGTAGGTCCGGGCAAGGTCAAAGACGGAAAGCATGTTTCTCTTGAAGTTAAAAAAGGAGACATTATTTTGTTTACAAAGTACGGACCTAATGAGATTAAAATAGATGGTAAGGAATATTTAATTGCTAAAGAAGAAGACATCTTGGCGATTATTAAATAACATGGCAAAACAAATTAAATACAAAGAAGAAGCCCGCGAGGCTTTGAAACGAGGGGTAGATAAGGTCGCCAATGCGGTCAAGGTTACCCTTGGACCCAAAGGAAGAAATGTCATTTTAGACAAAGGTTTTGGTTCACCTGTAATAACAAAAGATGGTGTTACGGTGGCTAAAGAAATAGAGCTCAAAGATAAATTTGAGAATATTGGCGCGGAACTTATCAAAGAAGTTGCCTCAAAGACAAATGATGTTGCCGGCGACGGCACAACTACGGCTACTATTCTAGCTCAGGCAATTTTGGCCGAAGGGTTTTCAGCTGTTAATTCGGGAGCTAATCCGGTGGCATTAAGAAAAGGAATGGATCATGCATTAGAATCGGTTATAAAATCTTTAAATAGTAGAAAGAAAAAAGTTACGAAAGAAAATATCAGGGAAGTCGCATCAATTTCAGCCAACGATGAAGAAATAGGCAAACTTATCGCCGATGTATTTAACGAAGTCGGAAAAGATGGCGTGGTCACCGTTGAAGAATCCCAATCCACCGAGATGTCAAAGGAAATAGTTGAGGGCATGCAGTTTGATAAGGGTTACGCTTCTGCATATATGGTAACGAATGCTGAAAGAATGGAAGCCGTTCACGATGACCCGCTTATTTTAATAACCGACAAAAAGATTTCCTCTATTCAGGAAATTGTTCCTCTACTTGAAAAACTATCTAAGACTGGTAAAAGGTCTTTGGTTATTGTTGCCGAAGATGTTGATGGAGATGCTTTGGCGACGTTAGTGGTCAATAAATTAAGAGGCACCTTTAATAGTTTAGCAGTCAAAGCTCCTGGATTTGGTGACAGGAAAAAAGAGATGCTTGAAGATTTGGCCGTGATAACCGGCGGTCAGGTTATTGCTGAAGAAAAAGGAATGAAATTGGAGGCCGTTGAATTAAACATGCTCGGACGGGCAAGACGAGTGGTGGCCACAAAGGACTCAACCACTATCGTCGGCGGAAAAGGAAAACCGGCTGATTTAGACAAAAGAGTCGCCCAGCTCAAAAATCAGATTGCAAAGTCAACTTCCGATTTTGACAAAGAAAAACTTCAAGAAAGACTGGCTAAGTTATCAGGCGGAGTTGCTGTCATCAAGGTCGGCGCTCAAACTGAAACAGAACTCAAAGAAAAGAAATTCAGAATTGACGATGCTGTCGCAGCCACAAGAGCGGCATTGGAAGAGGGAATCGTAGCCGGCGGAGGAGTCGCGCTGTTTGATGTTCTTAGGGATTTTAATAAAAAAACTTCCGAGCCGGTAAAAACAAAACCATCGGATAATAAAAGTTTATTGAATTCCACCATCATCATGGATGATTTTTCTAAGGGAGTAGCTATAATCAAGAATATTCTTTCTCTGCCAATCAGAGCTATCGCGGAAAATTCTGGCGAGAATCCTGATAGGGTTGTTCGTGAAATAGTAAAGAAGGAACTTGGTTGGGGCTACAATGCTTCTAACGGCGAATATGGCGATATGTTTGAGATGGGAATTATTGACCCGTTAAAAGTAGTTAAGATAGCCTTGGTCAATGCCGTTTCCGTTGTCTCAACTATTCTCACAACCGAAGCGGTAATTACCGATATTCCTGAAGAAAAGAACTCGCCAATGGGCGGTGGCGGGATGCCTCCAATGGGAGGCATGGGCGGGGACTACTAAAAAGCGGTGTAAATTTTACACCGCTTAACTAACTACAATAACGGGTTCGTCATCAATAATTTTGTGTAGCGAACCGGTTGTGACCGCCACAGCATTATAAGAGCTATTAGATCCATGTACGTATCTAACGGTTCCGATCTTTCTGTAAAGTTCTGTATTTTTAACCGCAAGTTCGCAATTTTCAATCTTAAATTCTGGAAAACGAATGAACAATGTTTTATCTTTTAAATCTGCAAAGGTAGTAACTTTTGGCAGATTTTCGGATAATCCCAATAATTTTGTAATAGCTTTCAAACGAATTCTAAGATAGTTCCGTGCCCATTCTTGCGGAGTTCTGGGTGTATTAGTCATGCTCATCCCCGTTGTTTGAATTTCAAAGATAAAAATATGATACAATGAATTTGGGTATCTTACAAATGAAAATATTGATTGCAACTAAAAATCCGGCCAAAGCAAAAGAAATTGAGAAATATCTCGATGATAATTTTGAGAAAATCACTCTTTCTGCTGAAGCTCCCGATATTCAGGAAACAGGTAGGACGTTCTTAGAAAATGCGATATTGAAAGCCAAAGTATATTTTGAATGGTCCGGTATTCCTGCTGTGTCCGATGACGGAGGGTTGGAAATAGACGCGCTTAACGGCGAGCCGGGGGTAATGAGCCGGCGCTGGCCGGGCTACGAGGCAACTGACCAGGAGCTTATTGATTTAGCCTTGTCTAAATTGAAAGATGTTCCAAAGAATAAAAGAACTGCCCACTTAAGAACCGTCGGCGTCTATTATGATGGCAGGAATACTTTACACATTGAAGGGAGTATTGACGGGTTTATCGTTGCTAAGCAAACCGAACCATGCGAGAAGGGCTACCCGTTCCGTTCTATACTCTTGATACCGAAATTCAATAAGCTCTATCAGGATCTCACTCATGAGGAACACGAAGAAATAAATCACCGGCGATTGGTCTTTTTAGAACTCGGACGGAAAATATTGGCTTTGGAAAAATAGCTCCTAAAATGCTATAATTTTGCGGTAAGTACTCCGGAGAGGTCCAGAGTGGGGCAATGATGGCTGGTACCGTCATTGCCAGGTTCTCCGAATCCGATTGTCTGTGAGGCGGAGGCGTCGCATAGTGGTCTAGTGCGCTCGCTTGGAAAGCGAGTGTACCGAAAGGTACCGCTGGTTCGAATCCAGCCGCCTCCGCCATGCAGACAATGAATTCGGTTGAACCTCGGCACTAGTGCACCGCCTTGGAAAGCCGGAGCGCTGGCGCGAGGCGGGGCTGCGGAATTCGCCAGCAGGCGAATATCTGTGGCCAAATCCCACCCTCTCCGCCAAAATTGAAAATCGGAATCGGAAGCCGATATGCAGTCGGCACTTCGTGCCGACTGCATATCCTGACGAGGTAACCGGTACATAGATCTTCAAACTTTGGGTTTTTGCCAAAGCAAAAGAGTGTGATACACTCTTTTTAGTTTTCTTAAAAAATAAGGCCAAAAATGAATAAGGAAGTGGAAGGTAATTGTCTTTTCTGCGATTCCGAACAGATGGAACCGCGGATAATTTTGGACGGCCGATATTGGTTTGTAATTAAGGACAATTTTCCGGTCGGGAAGGGCCATGCATTGATTGTCCTTAAACGACACCATTCGGAGATCTTTGACATTAGCTGGCCTGAATGGAAAGACCTGCAGGATGTTATAGAACATGCCAAAAGACATTTGGATCACGAACATCACCCTGATGGCTACAATGTCGGCGTTAATTGCGGAGAGGTCGCCGGCCAGACGATTTTTCATCTTCATATCCATTTGATTCCGAGATATAAGGGTGATGTGGAAAATCCGAGAGGAGGTATCAGGAATTTCAAGAAGGCGTTGGTGCCATATACCTAAACCGACTCCGTAGTGACGGGGTCTTTTATTTTACGGATTTTTGTGGTAGAATTGTGGGTCAGATAATTAACCCATCTTATCCTTTTAGCGGAGCGGATTTTAGCCAAATCCGAGACGCGAGTCCGCAGATGTAGATGATTCTACTTCAAGGACGAGAAACGAAGGATTTGGTCTAAAATCAGCCCGCCCGCTGCGGGAATCAAAGAAAAGACCGAGTTCTTTGTCACTCCTCCTCAATATAGAATAACTATATTTTCGTCGTCGTTTCGCGAATTCGGTCTTTTCTTTAGCTTCTAAAATGATAAAATGGATTAAATATCTGACTGTTATAAGAATATATGGAAGATAATGTCTCCAAAATTAAAGACAGGCTTGATGTTGTTGATATTATCTCAGGGTATTTAAAAGTCCAAAAAGCGGGCACGAATTTCAAGGCCCGCTGTCCTTTTCATAATGAGAAGACGCCTTCCTTTGTTATTTCTCCGGAACGCCAGGTGTGGCATTGTTTTGGGTGTTCGGCTGGCGGTGACATGTTTACTTTTATCCAGCAGATTGAAGGTGTTGAGTTTCCCGAGGCCTTAAGAATTCTTGCCGCTAAAGCCGGGATAGAACTGGAATCCTTCAATCCAGCCGTTAAAGACGATAAGGCAAGATTATATGAAATTTGCGAGTCGGCCACAAAGTTCTTCGAAAAACAATTTCTTTCAAGCACGGGAAGGCACGCTTTGGAATATTTAAAAAATAGGGGAGTTGAGGGGCCCACGATTCAAGAATTCCGTTTGGGATTTGCTCCCAATGATTGGAACGCTTTGGGAATTTTTCTGAAGAACTGCGGCTATTCCGAAAATGAGATAGTGGAAGCCGGATTAGCCATCAAGAGAAATGACGGCTCCGGGATTTATGACCGCTTTCGCTCCAGAATAACGTTTCCTATTTTTGACTTAAACGGACAAGTTGCCGGATTTACCGGCAGGATTTTTGAGTCCGACGACAAAGAAGCTGCTAAATATATCAATACTCCCCAGACCAGAATATATGACAAGGGGAGGATTCTTTACGGACTTAATAAGGCGAAGATGGATATTAAGCAGGCCGACCAGTGTATTTTGGTGGAAGGCAATATGGATGCTCTAATGTCTTATCAGGCGGGAATAAAAAACGTCGTTGCCTCATCAGGAACAGCTTTGACCCCGAATCATTTAACGTTGCTTCACAGATACACGACTAATTTAGGATTTTGTTTTGACGCCGATCAGGCCGGAGCTATGGCGACGAGGCGTGGGATTGGTTTGGCCCTAAACCAGAATTTTAATATAAAGGTTATTGAGATAAATGATAAAGAGTGTAAAGATCCTGCAGACCTTGTGAAAAAAAATTCTGTAGCTTGGTCTGAAGTAGTAAATCAAGCTAAGCCGGTTCTGGAGTTTTATTTCAACAAGGCCAAGGTCGCTTTTAACCCAGATTCGGCCGATAGTAAAAAATCAGTTATTTCCGCACTTGCTCCGTTTTTGAAGAGACTTACGAGTCAGGTTGAAAAGACTCATTGGGTAACCCAGTTGGCATTTTTTTTGAGAACAAAAGAAGATGCAGTGGAAGCGGATATTGATATGGCCAAAGATGATCTCGAAACTTACGATCGCGATGTAGTGGCACCGGTCAAGGTTGAAGCTATAAGTGCTGTTTCTACAGACTTGTTGAGCGAAACCCTACTGTCATTAGTGATGAAAAATCCCATATTTTTTAAAAGTGATCTTAAAAACATAAATCCTGATTTGCTGGATCCTTATACTGCCGAAGCCGTTGCAAAATTAATGGCAATCAGCTCCGATAATATAAGCGACTTGTTGAAAGATTTCAGGGAGAAAAATCAAAGCTACAAATTGGAATTTGCATATATTGATTCACAGGAACAATGGAAGGATAAGAAAGACGAAGAGCTGAAAGTAGAGTTTACTAATTGTCTGAGTAAACTGGAGGAACGGCATCTCCGGACCAAACTGGAGAAAATAGGATTTGAAATGAGAGCCGGAGAAGATAAAGACAAAAAGCTGGCCCTGGCCACGGAGGCAAATAAAATTTTAAACCGACTCGGAGAAATACAAAAAATTTAATAAAAGATACCAATATGCGAATGTATTCGAATGATACTAATAAATACGAATAATTAGTATCCATTCGTATCATTAGTACAATTAGTATATTAGTATCGTTAAGTGTAAGCATGAAAAAATTAAAAAAGAAGAAAGTTAAAAAACCTGCAAGAAAATCAGTAAAGCCTGCCCGGCTAGGGAAGAAGGCAAAGAAAGTTAAGAAAGCAAAGAAGGGTGTCAGAAAACCGAAGGGAAAACAGGTTAGTGCCAAGAAGAGCCCAATCTCGGAGAGTGGAGTTTTAGCTTTGGTTGAAAAAGGAAGATCAAGGGGATTTGTGACTCAAGCTGAAGTTCTAAATGCTTTTCCAAGCATAGAAAAAGATATCAAGGGGTTAGAAGCTCTTTACGAAAGATTAGAGTCGGCGAATATAAACATAATAGAATCGGGAAGGGTTTTTGAAGAAGAAAAGGTCAAAGAATATGACGAGAAAAAGAAAATAGAAACGGAATTCGGTGATGTTGCATCAGATTCTGTTCAGATGTATTTGAAAGAAATTGGCCGATACCCATTGCTCACCGGAGACGAAGAAGTAGATCTTGCAAAAAAGATTGAGAAAAATGACGAATCGGCAAGGCACAAGCTGGCTGTCTCAAATCTTCGTTTAGTTGTTTCTATTGCCAAAAAATATGTCGGCCGTTCGGCTAATCTAACCTTACTTGATTTGATTCAGGAGGGGAATATTGGCTTGTTCAAAGCCGTTGAGAAATTTGATTATAAAAAAGGATATAAATTTTCTACATATGCCACTTGGTGGATAAGACAAGCTATCACTCGTGCTTTGGCCGACCAAGGCAGGACTATCCGCATCCCGGTTCACATGGTGGAAACCATCAATAAATACCAGCAAGTTGTAAGGCGTTTGGTCCAGGATTTGGGCCGTGATCCGATGCCGGAGGAAATCGCTTCAGAAATGGGAATGGAAGTGGATAAAGTAAGGCATATCCAGAAAATTTCTCAGGAGACAATTTCTCTTGAAGCGCCGGTGGGAGATGAAGATGAAGACAGTTCACTGGAAAGTTTTATTCCTGACGAAGAATCTATCTCACCATCAACATCTGCTGCGCGTAAAATTCTTAAAAGCTACATTGATGAAATAATTGCCGACCTTACTCCAAGAGAGCAGAAGATTCTTGATATGAGGTTTGGTCTTAATGACGGAGTTACTCACACTCTTGAAGAGGTGGGCAAGGTGTTTACTGTTACAAGGGAGCGTATCAGGCAGATTGAAGCTAAAGCGCTTGAAAAAATCCGCCAACATCACAAACTCGGAAAACTTAAAGGATATGAATAATATAAAAACCACCCCGCAGAAGCGGGGTGATTTTTATTGATTTGAGTTTACGAAGCTCGTTGTACGTTCTTTGCAGCGGGGCCTTTTTCGCCCTGAACTACATCGAAAGTAACAGCATCGCCTTCTCTTAACTCTTCAAATGTCACGCCATTCAAATCGTCTTTGTGGAAGAAAAGGTCTTTTGGTTCACCTTCACGGGCGATGAATCCAAACGCTCTGTCCTCAATCTTTTTCTTGATTGTTCCAGTCATTATTGTTGTTTGTTGTTTAATTTCCTAAAGAAACCCGACCTCCGTCTCTTCTCTTAACTACTACTCATTATACACTAATCCGGTCATAATGCAAGCTGTTTCGCTCCTCCCCATTTTAGACCTACTTGCTTACGACTTCGTCTTCTTCGGACAAATGCTTAAATTAATCTCAATTTGCTTAACAAGTTTTAGCATCCGTTCCTCCACCGAAGAGGCGGATTTTCCGGCTAAAATTTGTTTATTAAGCAAATTATCAACGAAAAGTTGCGTGGCAACCTCGTTGCTTTACGCAATTAATTTAAGCATTGTGTTACCCTCGACGCAGATGGTCTGCAAACGGAGAGGGGCTGCGCTTAAAACTAAAGAGGCATTGACTTTGATTAAAGTTATAGTAAAATATAGAAAGTTTTTTAATTAAGGAGTCGAACATGACCGAAAGGTCAGCTTATTGTTTTATGTGTGATATATGCGGTGCTAGTTTTTGTAGCGTAAATAGAGATATCGCCAAAAAAGAATGCTGTGAAAAAATAGGTAGAATAAAACATAAGCATTCTGTTGGTGATGTTGTAAAGATTAATAGACTCGTAAAGATAGGGCCAGGCTATTGGGATAACGAGCAAATGGATTTAGAGGTCGAAATAACCGAATTATGCTGGGCATTTAGAAACCATAAACCATATTACTTGGTAAAACAATTAACCGGCCCTCTGGTTAATACTGATGGTCTGTTAGTTATTTTCAATGAAAAGGACATAATTGACTAAGTGCGATAATCTCGCGCTTTTTTATTTTAAGAAAGTTTGAATTTTTATTGCCAATTTACACTAATCACTTAAGCAACCGGCGGAGGGTGTGCCCTTTTATAAAATTAGTAAGATTTTAGAAAAGGGTACCCCGCAGTCATGCATGGAGGTTGTGTGAACTGTTCAGGTGGGGTATAATATTCTGGCATGATAATAGATGACCTTACAATACGAATTCAGGCGGGAAAAGGCGGCGATGGCATCGTTGCTTTTAACAAAAACAAGGGTGCCCAGGGCCCGACTGGTGGCAGGGGAGGCAATGGCGGAAATATCTTATTCACCGGCGTCTCCGATCTTGGTGCTTTAAACGCCCTTCGCAATGCGAAGGTCTTTAAGGCCGAAGACGGCAAGAACGGCAGGCATCAACTAAATGACGGTACGGCCGGAGAAGACCTTTTTATCAGAGTTCCGGTCGGGACGGTGATTCATAATATAACCACCGGTGTTGACCATGAGATTGTCAAAGTGGGCGAGCAGATTCTGATTGCCAAAGGCGGACACGGCGGTAAGGGAAATTTTCTTTTTCGAGGACCGCACAGCACTAGCCCCAAAAGATTTCAGGAAGGTTTGCCGGGGGAACAATTTAACATCCGCCTTGAACTCAAAATGATTGCTGATATCGGTATTATCGGACTTCCGAATGTCGGTAAATCCAGTCTTCTTAACGAGCTTACCAAAGCCAATAGCAAGGTGGCCAATTATCACTTTACCACCCTTGAACCTCACCTTGGTGTCTACTATGACCTTATTCTTGCCGATATTCCCGGTCTTATTGAAGGCGCGTCAGAAGGCAAGGGGTTGGGGGTTAAATTCCTCCGCCACGTGGAACGAACCCGTGTTCTTTTCCATCTCGTCTCTGCTGAATCTGAAGACCCGGTCAAAGATTACAAAGCAATCCGCAAAGAGCTCGGTGCTTATAACAAGTCCATGCTTGAAAAGGACGAATATCTTTTTTTAAGTAAAACCGACATGACAGATTCGGCCACAATCAAAAAGAAACTGGCGAAGTTAAAAAAACTGAACAAGAACGCATCGGTTCTTTCCATTCACGACCTGGACTCAATTACTTCGGTCCAGAAGATTCTCAACAAAATTGCCAAAGAAAAATAGGTCTCTGTATTTGAAATCATTAAGCAATTTTGGTATTATTCTATAGTTAATTTAATATTAACGAACATTCCGCGGTAGCTCAATGGTAGAGCGGCTCCCTGTTAAGGAGATGGTTCCAGGTTCGAGTCCTGGCCGCGGAGCCAAGTGTTTACCGATGAACAATTAGTTGCGAGGTATCTTAAAAAAGATGAGAAGGCCTTGGAAGAATTAGTAAAGAGGTACGTGCCTCTCATTTTTGGTTTTTTAAAAAGATATACTGGCAATCCAGATAATGCTTCTGATATAGCTCAAGAAGTGTTTGTAAAAGTTTGGAAGAATCTAAAGAACTTTGATCGGTCAAAGAGTTTTAAAACTTGGATTTTTACTATTGCCAAAAGAACAGCTATTGATGAACTGAGAAAACAGAAAGCCTTGCCATTTTCCGTCTTACAAGAAGAGGGCTTTGCAGATTCGTTAGCTGATGAATCTCCTTCGATTTTGGATCAAATATTTTCTCAACAACAATCTCGAGAATTAGCTGTTGCGGTGGCTAAACTGCCGACGCATTATCGCTCTGTTATAAGATTATATAGTAATGATGATCTAAATTTTAGAGAGATTGCCTCCAAACTTAAAGAGCCATTAAACACGGTAAAGAGTAGATATAGACGGGGTCTGTCTTTATTAAAGAAATTTATCTAATTTTCTAAAATAACTCTGAATTTATACAAAGGATGCACCAAAATGCATCCTTTGTCCGTATTAGTATATATGCGAGATCAAAGGGATAATCGACTATTTGAAGATACGGCCTCGGAGACACCTCCCCGGGGCCTATTCTCGCGCATTATTAAGCGTCTGGGATTGGAGAAGGAACTCATTTTAGTAAAAAGGTACCTAGGCTTCTTTGCTGGCTTGCTTGTGATCTTTCTATTTTTATCCGTTTTTGCCTTTATAGGCATAAAACATGTTTTGGCAGAATCCAGTTTTGGCCCCTTTGTTTCACTCATATTATCCGATCCTGGCGCAGTCATTAAATACTGGCATAGTTTTTTGTTCGCAGCCTTTGAATCAATGCCTGGCATAACAGCTACTGCGTTACTTTTTTCTCTAGCTTTTCTAGCGCTTTTTATCAGATTAGCCGCTTTAACCTTCGAAAAACTATTTATTGTAATTAAATCAATTAACAAACAAAAATATGGACACAAATAAAATATTAGATTTCATCAAGTCAAAAAAAGTGGCTGTGATTATTGCAGTTCTTTTTTGCTTTGCCCTATTGGTCGGGACATTTAGCGTTGGGGTCGCTGTCGGATATCACAAAGCCAAGTTCTCCTACGCCTGGGGAGAAAATTACCATCGTAACTTTGGTGGACCAAGGGGCGGGTTCATGAAGAATTTTGATCAGGAAATCAGCGGAGGAGATTTTATAGGCGGTCATGGAACGTTTGGTCAGATCATTAGTATTGCTGACTCTGAATTAGTAGTTCGAGGCAAAGATAATATAGAGAGAATTATAGTTGTTAGTGAAAATACTGACATTAGACGCTTCAGAGATACAATTCAAATAAAAGATCTTATAGTTGACGAGCCGATTGTTGTAATTGGCGAGCCTAATGACCAAGGCCAAATTGAGGCCAAATTCATTCGTATCATGCCAATGCCATCTCGCTTACCTCAAAAATAAAATATATGAATAAAATTATTCAAACAATTTTAAAACGAAAGATAATGTCCGGAATGGTGCTTTCGGTCATAGTTCTTGGTGCATACTTCTTTTTTAGGGGAGGTGCCATCGTAGAAACCAAGTATGTTTTAGCTGCTGTTGAGAGAGGAACTATCGTTGCCTCTATTACCGGCAGTGGCCAGGTTTCTGCCTTACAGCAAGTAGATGTTAAGCCAAAAGTTTCCGGCAACATAACCTATGTTGGCGTCAAAGCCGGACAACAGGTTTATTTAGGCCAGACCTTAGCTTATCTAGATTCACAAGATGCTCAACGATCAGTACGTGATGCCCAGATCAGTCTTGAAAGTGCTCAGATATCTTTAGAAAAGATGCGTCGCAATCAACAAACTGGTGGGCAGACAACAACTGAAAATCTAGAGCAATCATATAAGGACGCTTACAATAAAGTTTCAGACTCATTTTTGGATTTACCCAATCTTATAGAATTATCTCGTGGGATACTTTATGACAATACGATTAATAAGAACGGCTGTGCACCAAACGTGTGTGAGTATGGTAATTTAGCTGGGCAGGATTTTAAATTTGAATTTCAACGGCTAGCCAATCGTGCTGAGAACGACTACAAGACCGCCAAGGAAACCTTCGATCCAAATTTCCAAACTTATCGTGGCATTAGATTGGATGCATCACATGAAGAAATAGTAGATATATTACAAACGACGGAGAAAACTACAGAGCTTTTAGCTCAAGCTGTTAAGAGTGAACAAAACATGCTCGATGCTTTAGTAAGTAACATCAACAATGAGGGATCAAAAAATGGAGGCAAGGGACAGGTACCTCAACAAATAACCACTTATCAGAATAGTATTGGAAGTGCTCTTAGTAATTTGAATAGTATCGTTCTAAGCTTGGGTAATGCCAGACGGTCAATCGAATCAGCTCAAAGATCTCTTGAGGATTCAGCACTTTCTGATCCCATAGATGTAAGGAGTCAAGAAAATATCGTTGCCCAAAGACAAGCCGCCTTGCAGGATGTTAAAAATAATTTAGCGAACTATGCTATTCGTGCACCATTTACCGGTATTGTTGCCAAATCAGATATTAAAGTTGGAGATTCAGCATCGGGCAGTACCATCATTGCAACATTATTAACCAAGCAAACCATTGCTCAAATATCATTGAATGAAGTAGATATTGCTCAAGTTAAAGTTGGACAAAAAGTAACACTTACATTTGATGCGATAGAAAATCTAACCATTACTGGCCAAGTAATTGAAGTTGATTCTTTAGGAACCGTGAGCCAAGGTGTGGTGACATACACTATTAAGATCGGTTTTGATACTCAAGACGAGCGAATTAAATCTGGCATGAGCGTCTCCGCCGCTATTATCACTGACTCTAGACAGAATGTTTTAATGATACCCAACTCAGCTGTAAAGTCTGCTAATACTGGTAGTTACATTGAAACACCTGGAGTCGCATTAGATACTCAAACTTTGGCTAATATCTCGAACAGTACTGGCATCTCCCTACCTTCTCCCACACAAAGACAAACAATCGAAACAGGACTATCAAACGATACTATGATCGAGGTGATAAGTGGCCTGAAAGAGGGTGACCTTGTGGTAGTAAGGACTGTTACTTCATCTGCTACAACTTCAACAACTCAGAATAATAGCTTATTCCCGTCAGGCGGAAGAACTACTGGGACAGGTGGTGGGGCCAGAACTGGCGGATTTTAGGTTCGCTAAATAAAAACATGATTGAGTGCAATAATATATTCAAAACATATAAAAGTGGTGATGTGGAAACTAACGCCCTAAAAGGAGTTAGTTTTAAAATCAATGACGGTGAGTTTGTGGCTATTATGGGTCCATCCGGTTCCGGCAAATCAACCTTGATGCATATCATCGGAGCGTTAGATACCCCGACAAGCGGTGAATATATTTTGGATGGTAAGGATGTCTCTAACCTAACCGATGACGAATTGGCTGATACCAGAAAAGATAAACTAGGGTTTGTTTTTCAGTCGTTTAATTTATTGCCAAGGGCTACCGTACTTCGAAATGTCATATTACCGTTAGTATATGCCGGAGTTCCCAAAGAAGAACGTGAATCAAAAGCTCGCGCAGCTCTTATTAATGCTGGTATGGATGAATCCCACTTCTACCATAGATCGAATCAACTTTCCGGAGGTCAAATTCAGCGTGTTGCCATAGCCAGAGCCTTGGTTAATAATCCCTCTTTAATTCTCGCTGATGAACCCACTGGTAATTTAGATACAAAAACTGGAGAGATAGTTTTAAATACATTTCAAACGCTAAACGAAAAACAGAATAGAACCATCGTGCTTATCACTCATGAACGAGAGGTAGCCGAGCATGCAGATAGAATTATCACTATTAAGGACGGTATTATCACTGAAGATAAGAAAAATCAAAATAAGCGTCACGCAAACTTATCATGATTATATCCGATTTATTTGAAGAAACATTCTCGGCCTTACTGGTAAATAAAGCGAGATCCGGCCTCACTGTTCTTGGTATTGTCATCGGTATCGGTTCTGTTATTGCCATGATCTCAATCGGTCAAGGAGCGAAGGGCACTATTGAGGCAAGTATCCAATCCCTCGGATCCAATTTAGTTATTGTAATGCCCGGTGCACAACGAGGTGTTGGAATTCAGGTCAATGCTGGTCGTGGCAGTGCCCAGACGCTTACTCAAGAAGATGCCGATGCTCTCAAAGAAGAAGTGCCTTTAGCGAATGCAGTCGCACCCGAACTTACTAGTCGTTATCAAATCACAGCTAAGGGCACTAATACCAATACTCAAGTAGTAGGGACAGTACCAGACTACCCAACTGTTAGGAATATTGAACTTGAAGAAGGCTCATTTATCAGCGACCAAAATATTAGAAGTTTATCTAAGGTAGTAGTACTTGGACCAACTGTCAGAGATGACCTTTTCGGAGAAGGAGTAAGTCCTATCGGCCAATCAATTCGCATACGCTCAGTTCAGTTTAAAGTTATTGGGGTTATGAAAGCTAAGGGTGGAAGCGGATTTAATAATCCTGATAATACAATGTATATTCCTCTTTCTACGGCCCAGAGGTTTTTAGCGGGGAATACATCAGTCAGTCAGATAAGTGTTCAAGCCGTTGATCAAAACTCCATGACAGAATTACAAGCTCAAATTACCGGATTATTACTTGAGAGACATAACATATCAGACCCAACGCTAGCTGACTTCAGTACGCTTAATCAGGCCGATATAGTAGCCACAGCATCTTCGGTTACTGACACCTTTACAATATTATTAGCCGCGGTTGCGGGCATATCCTTGGTTGTTGGAGGAATCGGGATCATGAACATGATGCTGACTACCGTTACTGAAAGAACAAGGGAGATTGGTTTACGAAAAGCTATCGGTGCAAAAAGAAAAGATATTAACCGACAATTTTTGACCGAAGCCGTATTATTAACTTTTTCAGGCGGACTTATGGGGATTGTATTCGGGTGGACCGTTAGTTTACTAGTGTCGCATTTCGGGGGAATCGCGACTTCAGTTTCAATGTATTCAATTTTATTAGCATTCGGCGTATCAGCCGCCATTGGTATTGTCTTTGGCTACTACCCAGCAAGTAGAGCGGCCAAATTAAATCCCATTGAGGCGTTACGTTTCGAATAATTAAATAATATGAAAAAAATCATATATGCGGTTGTAGCGGTCGCAGTGTTGGTGGGAAGCGGAGCCTTTTATGGTGGAATGAAATATGCCCAAGGACAAAGCGGAAGAGGTAATTTTGCCAATCTAACCCCGGAACAACGTCAACAACTCACAGCTAATGCTGGAGCTGGATTTAGGGGCGGAGCGGGTCAAGGAAGAGGTGGGCTTAATGGAGGCTTTACTATCGGAGAAATTCTTTCCAAAGATGATACTAGTATTACTATAAAAATGCAGGATGGCGGATCAAAGATTGTCTTATATTCCACCATAACAGAAGTTAGTAAGTTTACAGAAGGTAGTGTCGGAGATTTAATCGTGGGTAAAAATGTAAGTGTTACTGGAACAGCAAATCAAGACGGAAGCATAACTGCTCAATCAATACAGTTAAGACCAAATCTACCCACACCTACTCCTAATAAGTAGTTACTGGACGAAACTCGGTTCAAGACCTGTTGCGGGTAGGGCTAAATTAGACAAAAAGGAGGTTCTGACGCAGAACTGTAGAAATCAAAATCCCAGAGATTATCTGGGATTTTGATTCGAGAGAGGGACGGAGGCAGGTCTGAACACACCAGAATGGCCGCCTCCCCGAGTCGTGCTCGAACCATCCAGGAACCAAGCCCAGTAAGGGTTTCTCAAGCGTCCCAGAATCAGCCAGAACGACCTGTCTCGTGCGATCCAAAAAGTGACAAAAGTGACACAGGATTGAGATATTGACATGTCACTTTTTCTTATTTTTGTGACCTAAGATTAAGTGCTTTCTGATACCGTGGATGTTTAGCCATCTCAGCTTTTAGGGCATGGTTTTGGTCTGTAAGTTTTCTAATGGTTGGCAAGAAGTCATTTTCTACCTGAAAAACTTTATATTGCAAATTTACACCATAAAATAAATCCAGTAACCCCATGGCAGTATTTGCAACAAACCACAGATCGGTCTTAACCCGATACTCATCTTCTTCATCAAAATAAGTATTACTGAAACTTGGCTTTTCTGGTGGCCCTAGTTTAAAGTTTTGAAATGCATAAGCGATATTTGAGTGCCCAACTGAACCACTTATTATTTTTTTTATATTCTTAACCTCATCGGCCTTAATTTTAAAGTTTTCATCAAGCCATTTATACATACGTCCCCAATGTTTACCTGTCGTATTTATTATTCCATTGTGATCTTTATCAAAAAACTTCTCTTCCTCAATATTTCCCAAAGCATAAGCCGCCCACTGACCAGCTTCCATTACTTGCCTTAGATTCATGCCAGCTTGAACATGATGTAAACGGACAGAAGAAAATAGTGCTAGTATATGATGCTTTTTTACTTGAGATAGAAAAAGCATAAAGATAAACCTCGTTGGGTCATCAATAGATTTAATGAATTTATTTAAGAGGTTATTAAACTCCGATGCGTTGATGAAATAGTCACCAAAGCGTTCGGCTCCATGTAATATCATCTGACCTTCGCTTTCGATAATATCTCCAATTGTGTCTTCTTTAAATTCCATGATTTTATTAATTTTACTTGTTTTTGGTTCTAAAATCCATTTGCCGTCCAAGAAAAAATCCTGATAAAATCATATCACTGAAACAGGAATAAGGTTTGTAAGAGAAATATCCGCGAGAAAAAGAAAAAATTACGAAGATAGCCAGTCTAGTGCCAAAATAATCTTATCATCCTTAAACTGGTTGCTATCTATTTGTTCTGCAATCCATTTCGATATACGGACAACATCTCTTTGTAGTATGTCTGCATACATTTCAAGATCGTTGTTTTCATTCCTCAAAAATGGAGGCGTTTCGCTTTTTTCAATCAAATCGATAATTTCTTCATAAGACTTACCCATGATTTTAAAAGTCATAATAACATTGCCTTTATCTGGGACATTCATATGAGCAAGCTTATTTCTTACTTCCCTCCAAACCGTACATAGTTCATCGTCTTTAATTCCCAGATTCACTTTCGAGTCCCTTATTAAGCTAATAAAGGCATTTTCTTCATTCAGCTCATTAGCTCGCCTTGGAATAATCAAATTCTCATAGCTAGAACATCCGGGACAATTTTTTAAAGCATCCCTAGCTTCGTTAATCTCGTTTTGAGTATACGGAAATCCCTTTTCTAAAATTTTATAAACCTTGGCTAAAAATCCCAGGGTGGCGAACAGGGCAAGCGCTGTGGTCAAGTTACCGCCTCCGATTCCAATCTTGTCTATATCTATGTCGGGTTTGTGTCTAATGAAAAGATAAGCCCTGGCGTCGTTAACCACATTCATGGTTCTGTTTCGTATATAATCTTTAATGACCTCTTTTTTATCCGCTAAATTTGCCATTTTGATAATTGAATTAACGGACGTCTTGCTCAATATCGTACCATTCGCCTGGCTTGAGGTCCAAAAGATGTTTATACGAACTGATTATTTTCTTAGCCAGCTCGTGCCTCCTCATTAACTCATTGGAATCTATATATTGTGCTTCAATCTTCATTCCAGGTTTCATGTCGTGAGCAACCATTGTGGTCCGGCCCCTAAGGGCATCGTACTCATAGTAATCTTGATATGCTTCCTGATTTGATTCCCAGTCACTTTCGCAATTCCAGCAATGGAAGAAGAATTTGTTTTCAGACTGCTTGGCAGAAGGTTGGCCTTCCGGTTTTACAGATGCAAAATTAGCGTTGGCAACCTTAACATTTATTGATTTACAATTTTTACAAAAAACCATAATTTAAAGTTTTGATCTTAAGTTTTTTAAATTTTCCAATAACTCATCGTAAAGAATAAAGTTAATATTTTTTAAAGAAGTGCCGAGCTTTCTGAAATCAGCCGACTCTTTTTCGTTTAAAAATTGTTTACTTGTGCCTGCGATTATATAACCCCTTGGCCGAATAACCCTGATATCGATTTTTTTCTTTCTCTTTACAGTTCGGACATACTCGTCCGAATTATGAATAATATCGTCAATATAATTTTCAATCTGCGATATTGCTTTGACTACTTCAGGTTTCCAATAATAATTATCATGATCACTGTCTAGCGATAGCAAAGGAGTGTTGTGTTTCTTTATCTCAAAGACATCGACAAAGTTATAGACATCTACCAAGACAAAATCTGGGTAACTAACGCCGATGCTGACATTCTGCTTCTCTATGGAGGTTATGTAATTTGCCATGAAACGAAATACCTTTTCGCCGAGAAATTTCTGCCAATCATTCTCAGAAATGGAGTCTTTCTTCAGGTTAATTTCAAATTCTTTTATTACCTCGTCAAGGAAGATTCTATCTGTAATTTTTTTAGTACTTGTTATGAGAGCAGTTCGCCCTGCTTTAATGGTTCGTTTTTTCCCTTTCAGCGTAGTTTCAAATATCTTTGGAAAAAAATTACTCAGAGATTGCAGATCTTCTTCGTTCAATTTCTGTGAAACCTTTTTTCTTCTTAAAAGAGCTGCCACCTCGCCACCCTTATAGTTATCAAAGTTATCGTTCGATATTTTTATTCGTTTTGGGAACTTGGTACTCAAGAAGGAGGCAACGGCCTCCCGAAGTTCGTTATTGCTATCTTCATTAATTCTTCCGAGCCGAATAAGGAGATCTTTTACATCTTTAAATGGAATCGAAACCGTAATTTTTAGCGGACTGACTTTTATAGCCTTCCTCTCTTTTGTAATTACCAGTTCGGGTAGCTTATTACAGCTCAAATAATCTTTTATTGCCGTAAGTAAAAATACTCCCTTTTTCCCGAAACCCCAGCCTTTTTTGTTAAGGAAAAGACCGGGCGGAATCTCTTCAAACCCGTCTAGAGTTATTTTGCTAAAATACTTTGCCTTACTACCGCGCAGATAGTAAATTGTTTTCTTCGATCGGCGGTAAACTTCGTAAACACAAAAAGAAGCATCGTCTGAGGCGAAGTGCTTTTCAGGAATCTCCAGTTTCTCTTTATGTTGCTTTGCCATAATCGCTTTCAGCCTACCCCTATTTATAGCCTTAATCAAGAGAAATCTTGCTTTCATTAAAGTTAAAGAAAGAAAATTTATATAGTTATATATACTTATAAGAGTTATATGTCCTGGATTTGTCAAGATATCAACAGTTTTTCTTCCATTAAATTATAGGGGGTGTAAAATAAGATTAAGTAATGTAAGCAACTCTCTCTTTAAAGAGGTTTGCATCGGTGAAATTGTAACAAAAAGTAATGAAGTCGTAATTGGTCACTTTTTGTCGTTTCCTGATGCAAACCTCTTTTGTTTCTTGGTCGATCAATAGGAAGGCTTCTCAACGGGATATCGACACTCATCTCTACTTACCAGCGACGAAAGTTGTCTAAAAAAAGAAAGCGTTCGAAACTTGGAAGTATATTAAAAAATGAAAAAAATACAGTTGGAATGGTTTACGCAGAAACGTCAGGTCAATGACCTGATCCCTTATGAGAAGAACCCTCGTAAGATAAGTCCGAAACAGCTTAAGGATCTTAAGCTAAGTTTGAAAAAATTTAATCTGGTCGAGATACCAGCGATAGATTCCGATAACCGAATCATCGCTGGACATCAGCGATTGAAAGTTCTTCAGCTACTCGGTCGAGGGGAAGAAGAAATTGAAGTCCGGGTACCTAACAGAAAGCTGACTCAGGAAGAATACGAACAGTATCTGATAACCAGCAACGCCGTTCATGGAGATTGGGATTTTGAGAAGCTGAAAGCTTTTGATCTCGGCATTTTAACGGTTAGCGGTTTAGACGATGACACTCTTTCCAAAATTTGGGACCAAAATCTTCGAGTGGAAGATGACCCATGGAATGAAGAAAAGGAGCTCGCCAAAATCAAGAAGCCAAAAACCATATTGGGTGATTTAATTATCATGGGTCCGCATAAGCTAATATGCGGGGATTCAACCGATCCGGCGGTTCTTAAAAAGCTTTTTGGAAATGACCGAGCCTCGATGATTTATTCAGATCCAAAATATAATATTGGGCTGAACTATAATTCCGGCATTGGTGGCAAGCAAAATTATGGCGGTAACGTGGACGACAATCTGACCGATAAGGAATATAAAGAATTCCTTAAAAAAAGTCTGATTAATGCCCTCGCGGTCGCCAAAGATGATATCCATGTATTCTACTGGTCAGATCAAATCTATATAGGATTAATACAACAGCTATATCACGAGCTCGGCATTGAGAACAAAAGAGTGTGTCTATGGATTAAGAACTCCCAAAATCCCGTCCCAGGCGTGGCATTTAATAAATGCTACGAGCCATGTACCTATGGGATCCGAGGCAAGCCGTTCATAACCAAGAGTATTCAAAATCTAAATGAGGTCATGAATAAAGAAATCACTACGGGCAACGCCCTCATTGAAGAAACACTGGATCATCTGGATCTCTGGCTGGTAAAAAGATTACCTGGCAAATCCTATGAGCATGCAACTTCCAAACCTCCTAAACTCCACGAAAAAGCAGTCCGCCGTTGTACCAAGCCGGGCGACATTATTCTCGACAGCTTTTCCGGTTCGGCCAGTACCATGATTGCCGCTGATCAGCTCAAGAGAAGGGTTTATGCTGTTGAATTAGAACCAGCGTTCTGTGATTTAGCTATAAAAAGGTATGAGGCTCTGACTGGCAATAAAGCTAAAATAATACACCCATGAAAAAGAATAAAATTAAAAATGTTTTTCTGGAACAATTGCGAAAAATCCCCATAGTTACCGTGGCCTGTGAGAAGGTCGGCTTATCCAGAAATAGTGTTTATCGATGGAGAAATGAAGACGCGGAGTTTTTAAAAGAAATGGATATTGCTCTATCTGAAGGCGAGGCTCTGGTTAATGACATGAGTGAGAGTCAGTTACTATCTCTCATTCAAGAAAAGAATTGGTCGGCCATAAGCTTTTGGTTAAGGCATAGAAACCCCAAGTTCAAAGAGAGAATCGAAGTCAATGCAAATATTAATCAAATAAACGAGAAACTAACACTGGAACAGGAGAGTATTGTTCGTGAGGCGTTAAACCTTGCGGCGCTATCCGATTCAGGTGTTAGCTCTCAAAATAAAAATGAAGACGACTCAACTGGATCAGAATCTGATCCAACAAATAGTTAATGACCGAAAAGTAAGGACTGCCGCAACTTTCGAGAGCCACTACTGGTTCTTCAACATATACTTCAGTCATTACGTAAAGTATCCGACTGCTCAATTTCAGAAAGAAATATTCGACTTAACCGAACAAGAAGAAATCAAAAATGTTGTTATTGTAGCCTTTAGAGGTAGTGCCAAAAGTACGATAATGACTTTGTCGTACCCAATATGGGCAATTCTTGGAAAACAGCAAAAGAAGTTTATTATTCTGCTTGGCCAAACACAGAGTAAGGCAAGACAATATCTCTTAAACATCAAACGCGAATTAGAAAGTAACGAGATACTCCGAAACGACCTCGGACCCTTCAAAGAAGAGACAGACGAATGGGGTTCACTTTCGTTAGTGATTCCTAAATATGGAGCCAAAATCACCACCGCCTCAATAGATCAAAGCATTCGTGGCTTGCGTCATGGACCTAATCGCCCCGACTTGATTATCTGCGACGACGTTGAGGATCTTGATTCAGTAAAGACCCGAGATGGGCGTAATAAAATATATAACTGGCTTACGGGTGATGTTATTCCTGCTGGTGACCACAACACCAGACTTATTGTTATCGGCAATCTTCTCCACGAAGATTCTCTCCTGATGCGCCTAAAGCAGAACATTGAAGAAAATATATTTGATGGAGTGTTTAGGTCTTATCCTTTGGTAACCGATGACGACCAAATATTATGGCCTGGTAAGTTTAGTTCACGAGCTGTCATCGAAGCAGTAAAAAGAAGTTTGGGTAATGAGATTGCTTGGCAGAGAGAGTTTCTTCTAAGAATTGTTCCCGATACTGACCAGGTTGTTCATCCGGAATGGATTCATAGATACACGACCATGCCCGGACATGAAAAGTTACTTTATACCGCTACCGGTATAGATTTGGCTATATCCCAGAAAGATACTGCTGACTTTACGGCTATGGTTTCTGCAAGGGTATATAGTGTTGATAATGCTATAAAAATATATATTCTGCCCAACCCCATAAATGAGAGGATGACCTTTCCTGAAACGGTGGAGCGCATAAAATATGTCAGGGATTCTATCAGTAGCGGCTATGGCACCAGGCTTTTTGTAGAAAAGGTCGGCTATCAAGAAGCTCTGGTTCAGCAATTGAATAAAAACGGCATCCGCGCTGAGGGCGTTTCAGTGATGGGGCAAGATAAACGAACTCGATTAGCCCTTACAACCGCCAAAATTCAAAATGGTGATATTCTATTCCCAGAAAAAGGAGCAGACATATTGATTCAGCAACTTCTGGGATTTGGGACGGAAAAAAATGATGACTTAGTAGATGCTTTTTCTTTGCTAATTCTGAAAATTATTACCACAAGACACTTTGTGCCAAGTGTTGACTCTTTTTAACCCAGTAAATTTTTCAGGGTAGCTATTAATTTATCCGTCTTTGACAACCATTCCTCTGGTTGGAATTGAGGGAACTTATCTATATCGGAACCCTCCAGATCAAAGCCTATCTTCTTCATTTCTGCGAAATAAGCTTGGCGGAAATTATCTGCCTCTTTTGGCCTATTGAGCCAGGCGAAGTTGAAACTTAAGATTCCGTTTGTCCTTAGAGTAAAGATCGTGCGGGGACTTATTTTCTCAAATATGGGACCGAAGGATCCTCTGCTGGTACCCGTTCCCAAACTCACTGAATCGGCATTTTGTTTACTGAAGTGATAAAGCTTTTCTAAGCCCTTATAAACGTCCGGCGACATTTCTTTCTTTGCGAATTGAAGCAATTCTTCTTCTGTCCATTTTCTTCTCGGACTGTTGGAACCGGATGAGACGGCAATATCTTTTTTAACTTCAGCTCCATAGATTCTGGGAATGACTATTTCATAGGTATCGTGTTTATAATATTCCAGTTCAACTGCATAGATATCAAACTGGCTGTTTTGGTTAACATAGAGAATTAAGTCCTTGAGCCGATCATCAAGAATATCCATCAGAATGACGAATCGAAGAACGCCCTTACTCAAGTTATTTTTAACGGAATCAAGCAGCTGGCTTAATTCTTCGTCAGATAATCCGAAATATTCTTGAAGTTTTTGATTGAATGGAACCTTAAATGTTTTTTGGACGCTATCATTAAGGAGAGCGATAAACTCATTGAAGTCGCTCGAGTGTTTCCAGAGGGCCGCTCCGTAATCCAATGCTTGAGCAACAACAGTTCGCTTGTCCGGATTCTTGTATAGCTTGGTTTCGATAATATAAATTTCGCCTTCCTTGTCGATGCCAATAGCATCAATCGGACCGCTGTTGGTTGAAAACTCCCGGGCTAAAATAAGAAGTCGGATGTCCTCTTTTATGTCATAGAGCGGAATGGATTCAGGATTATCATAAATATATTCCTGAAGCCACCCTTCCTTTTCGAAAGCAGTTTTATCTAATTTAACGGCATTCTTGCCATTTTGAGAAATTATTATTGCCATAATATTTATGGCGGGTACATAAAACCCGCCACTAGGTGCAACCTTACGGTCGCATATACAAGTTTCCCTGTATAACGTACAGAACGCCCTAATGACGGGGTTAATATTCTGTACGTTTTTATACCATGTCCTGCAGAAAATCTGCCGGGTTTAGATAATTAAATTGTTAATGTTATTTTACTAAATATCGACCCTTTAGTCCATCGACCCTATCGCAGATCAATTGTTTTGCTAAGGGCGAGATGTCAACGATTGAGCTTTACTCCTGGGGTGGGTGCGTCATCAATGTATATATGGATATACAAACAACCAATGCCCGTATAGGCCCGGCAGCTATACCCAGCATTGAAAAAGTTAAGTACTGCCTATATGCCCGTAAGTCGACCGAGCAAGACGAAAAGCAAGCCCTGAGCATCGATTCCCAGGTTAAAGAGATGCTGGCCATAGCCGAGCGCGAAGGCCTTGAGGTTATAGATATCAGGAGGGAGGCTCATTCGGCTAAGGATTCAGGCCAAAGGCCGGTCTTTAAAGAGCTACTGGAAGATATTCGACGGAAAAGATTTAATGGAATACTTACATGGGCACCAGATAGATTAAGTAGAAATGCAGGCGACCTCGGGTCGCTTGTTGATTTAATGGATCAGAAGTCGTTAATTGAAATTCGTACATATGGGCAACACTTTCATGATTCACCCAATGAAAAGTTCCTGCTCATGATTCTTTGCAGTCAGGCAAAGTTAGAAAATGATAATAAGAGCATTAATGTAAAGCGTGGATTAAGAGCGAGGGTTGAGATGGGCTTATGGCCGTCAGTTGCTCCGACTGGATATTTAAATGAAAAGCGGGTCGACAGAAAAGGTTATGTATTAATAGACACGGAACGGGCTCCAGTCATTAAACAAATGTTCGAGAAGGTGGCTTATGAAAAGTGGAGCGGTCGTAAAGTATATCACTGGCTTAAATTCGAACTTAATTTCAAGACGGCGGCCGGGAATAAAAATCTTTCCCTAGGTAATATTTATCTGATCCTCCAAAATTCTTTCTATTATGGAAACTTTGAATATCCGAAAAACAGTGGCAACTGGTATACGGGCAAACATGAACCGATTATATCCAAGGAGTTGTTTGATATGGTTCAAACACAAGTTAAGAGTCAGTTCGTCCGTTCTGAAACCAAGGAATTCGCCTTTACCAGATTGATGACTTGCGGTTTATGCGGTTCCGGCATAACAGCCGATGAGAAGTTCAAGAAACAAAAAAACGGAAATACTCATAGGCATGTATATTACGGGTGTACAAAGGTTAGAGATAAAAACTGCAAATGCGGATATATTAACGAGGAGGATTTAATTAAACAATTCGAGGAACTGATTGATAAGATTGACCTGGACGAGATAGGGATGAAAGAGAGGATAAAATCCGAAGTCGAGAGGTTTAAAAAATTCCAGAGAGCGGTTCTGGGGAATAAAGATAAAATAGAGGTCGGAGATATAGATCTGCGAAATTACGCTAAATTCATTTTAAGAGAGGGGGTGAATACGGAAAAAAGAGAACTACTATCCTGCCTAAAAAGCAAAATAAAACTGAGGGATAAAATAATCACCCTCGATTAATCCATATTCCCGTGGCCTATATTGGCTATCTAAATTTCGCAGGGTCGGTATAAACTTCCAAAAAAAGCGGAGATCCAGTAAATGACAAGGGAGAAACCGGCCCAAAAAACATAAACGGGAACTTTCTATTACTGCTGGGATCAATAAAAGACCTGTATAATTGTATAGCAGAGTCGTTATTAACAAGCTCACTCACCCTTCTTAATTCCGATCCAGATGTTAGTCCATATCCAAAAGCAAAAATTCTCATTTGCCTTAATATCTCTTCATCTAGTGACTCTATAGTCTGCGTTATAAACATATAGCCTATACCATATTTTCTTGTTGTTCTTACTGAGCCGATAATCTCAGTTGTAAGCTCTTTTATTCTTGGGTCTAAAGACTCAGACGATATAAAACGATGGGCCTCGTCCATTACTATTAAACAGTTTGCCTTTTTACCTTGAGTATAAAGCCTTGCTCCTGCTTCCACTATTTTTTCCTCAATGATCTTAATAAATAAAGCCTGGATGTTCTCATTCTCAACTTCACCACTACGGGCACTAATATCTAGAACAATAAAGTTTCCGTTTTGGATAACCGTTTTATCAACGATTTCTTCAACGGATATTTTCTTTCCACCACTATCTTTTTTCTGATCAAAAAGTTTCAGTGCTGTATCCCATTTTTCCAGCACCGTCTTCTGGGTGTCTAAATTTTCTGAAACAAACTTTATCCGACTATTTAACCTAAGGCGCGTATCTTTTGTCCCGTAAACGCTATAAACGTATGTTGAAAAGCCTGTCCTTTCTTCCTCCTTATCCTTTAATTCTATGAATCGTGACAACATTTCAGAAAGCAACCCTTTTCCATCAAGTGTACTTAAATTAAATTTAGGATTATTTGACCTGCCTCTTAGATAATCTACAACGGAATCCTTCATAAGCTCTATCTTATCTTCGGTATACATCGGCTTAAATGCCTCCTCTATAAAGCCGTTATTCGACAGCAAGTCGCCAAAAAGCTCATATCTATCTCCGGGCAAATAAACATCATTGAGTAGCTCGTACCTCTCATATTTCATGCCGAGTTTAGTTATCCTTGGCTCTAGCTTTTCGTTTTCGACTCCCAGAAGTTCATGATCAGTATAGAATTGTTTTTGAGGATCTAAAACCAAAATGCTTATATTATTTTTATTTTTTGTATAACCCAGTAGCATGTAGGCTGCCGTAACAGTTTTTCCGGAACCAGTTTTTCCAAAGACACCGATATGATAAGCGTCTCCAGCGCCCGCCTCCTGATTCTTTGTGTCCGTTTTGTCAAAATGTTTGAACCATAGGGGCAAATCGACATTAGTCCCATAAACTTTCCCTAGATAAGTTATGTCTTTTTCGTGGCTCTTCATTAGAGCAGACATGACCTCGTTGGTCATTTTATGTATCCTTTCGCCCGTTGATGGAGAGGTTCCGAGTATGTAGCTTTCTGGAGCACTTTTACCAAGATTATAGCAAGCCTGAACACTAATAGTTGCTATTCTGTTGTCTGCAGTTCCGCTTAAATGGGGCAACCTGCCATGTCTCTTAATGACACCCTTAAAAGATGGGTCCTCATGCCATCTATTTTTTGTCTGTATTTCAATAATTTGACCTATCACTAAAACGCTTTCACCATCTTCTTCTAAGACGGCATAGGCCATTTGTCCTAAGGTCCTTTCAGTTTTGCTTTCCTCCGTAATATCTATGGTTATGTCCAGGGTATTACTGGGAGAACTTGTTATACCTAGTGCCGCATCCCCCTGAGCTTTTATTACTTCGAGTAGCTGTCCAGAAATATTTGTTTGTGATTTTTCTTTTTCCATATATTAAAATTTATTTAGTACGATAATTAAATAACAGATTAAATTTACCCTTATCTATTTTGAGGGCGGGCGAAAGTTTAACCGCTTCTTCAATGGCGGCCATGCCGGTAGAAATGCCCTTGGCCATCAAATCTACGAGATATTGAGGGTAAGGCTCTCTTATTTCAGGAAAAACTATCTGTCTTTTTATACTTAAAAGATATTTTTCCAATCTTTCCATATCTTGTGCTAGAGTTTTTTTAATCTCAATTCTATATGCGGGTCCATCTTGATATGGCTTATAATAGGTAAAATAAAGATCAGATGGCTTCCCCTTTGTTGTTAATGGTTCAATTGCCGCGAGAAGAGCTTGGTTCAATCCATCTCGTTCGGGTATATCTAGATTACATTTAATATGCAAGTCATCCCAGATTTTCCTTCTTTCTTCAGCGCTTTGTCCCGCGGACAAAGGTATTAAATACTCATCTTCATCTAAGCCTAAGGAGAAGAATGTTTTGTCATCTATGTTTATCTTGAACTTAGATAAAAAAGCATCAATTATGTCCCTAGAAGAACTATATTTAGCCAAAGCGATTATTCTGTCATCATTGAATGCCGCCCTTATAATATCAGGGATATCAGGAATTATTTTCGAGTAAGTTTGCTTCAAAAAATCCCTTAAAGCTTGGGCATACTCTTCACCAGCACTTTCATCCTTGGCTGACAGCATGCTATTGATCTTGAGAATGGATGTAAAATGAGCGCCGTCCATAATTCTTATTTCATGCTCTGCGTTGGCTAAAACGCTCAATTCCATCAAAAACATTGCGCCTTGTCCCAGGCGTGCATTCGCCTCATCATGCGTTAGAGCAGTCTGCCATTGATAATACTGGTTCCTATCGCCGCCCCATTCCGTATTTTTATCTTCAGTTAGCCCTTCCACACCAACTGCTACGGCCAGTAATAAATCTGACCCCGTCATTTTTTCTAAGATAAAACTACCATCAACGGCAATAAGGGATGTAGAATATTCCTTAGTTGACAGCTTGGATAGCTTTCCAGTCTTTCTTAAGTATTCTATGCCTTGTTTAATTGGCTCATCTTGAATATCGAACATACCGTTAACCCTGTCTACCGTGGCTGGAACACCATCTAAGATTTTTGCCAACAGATCATCCGGCAGATGGGCATAAGCTCGATTTTCTATTTCTTTATTCATGTAATTAGTATGATTTTTTATATTTAACTAATTCCTTAAGGGTCTCTTCGATAAAAGTAGTGCCAGAAAAATCAAGATATTCTTTTCGTATTTTTGAACGCGGTAATGCCCATCGGTCCCTCCAAAAATCTGTTATTTCATCAACCTTTCTATTAATCCAGATCGGCCGTCTATCTTTATTTATGACATCCTGAAGGTTCTTGACTAGGGGGAAATAATAAACCGCCCTTTTAACTCCGTGCGTTTCCCCGTTAGCTATACCGAGGCACTCCATTGCTTGAGTGATTAGACGCATTTTTCTTGATGGCCCGCTCCCATATCCTCTTCGAATATCGTACTGTCTTTTCCCAAGATACTTAACAAAATCTTCAAACAAAGTATTCGGTATATGAAATGAACCGCTACCCTTACTGTATCCGATAAACTTAGAAATAAATTCGTTTTTTAATTTGAGCCTATTATAAACGCTACTCTTCCCATAAGCGCCAGTTGTGGTTATGAAAAGTAATCTCGAGGGAATCTTCCTTTTTTTCATAACAGTCTTTTGTTCACCGTATTTTTTTTCAAATTTATGACGGACAACAGCGGCCGTCATTAGAGAGGCAACTAACTTTCCGCCGAGGATATAATTGTATGGCGGTAATGCTCCCAAGCGTTGGGCGCTCATGGATTGATTGATCCAATAATCTCTATCCTTCACGCCAATGCCAAGATATTCATCTCGGACACTCCAGCTCAATATAGGACTTTGTAATCCGATTAGGCCAATCGGGGCATTGTGATACTTATCCCAAATAATAAAACGCATTTGTCTCCCATAGGCACGCTCATGTGGTAAGCTCCACCACACTAAATTCCACCAACGAAATATGGATTCCCATTTAGTACCTTCTTTAACCTCAATAATTTGTGGATCAATCTTTTCAATATTAAGATCCTTTCCACCTATTAGATATTTTTTAATTAGGTCTAAATTCTTTACGATAAACTTCTCATTCTTATTCATCCTTTCTGCTTTTGCTAGGAAATGGACGCTTCGCTTTAATTCTCTAGAATCATTTTTCAAGACAAAGCTATCGTTAGAAAAACGATAGCCCTGTTTTTTTAAAACGCTTATAACTCTATGTTTAAGACTCTGTGTACTTAATAGATTCATATCATTATTCTAGCTCTTTGTCATATTTAGTAGGTCACGATTCTATCTATTTCCTTTATAATTCTATCAGTTTCAGCTAAGGCGACAATCATTTTTTGATAGTGCTCTATGTCTTCGTTTGTAAGAGTCCGGCCCTTGCGATCTTTGAGCCATTTTTGAACTGGCTGATAGCCACCGATCCAAAAGTTCCAGACGATTTCAGAAACCCCGCCAAAATACTGTTGAGCATTTATGAATACTTTGCCATCTTTATAAGTTATTTTTTCAACTAAATTAGATCCATCTTCTGGGTAGGAAGTTATAAATTTATTTACTTTTGGAGATTCGAGAAGGTGTAACTGACGCAATTCTGTACCAAAGGAAACTAATTTTTTGAATGTTTCTTTGTTTTTAGGATACGGCACTCGTGGAAAATCAATTTTTAGAAATTCTTTATACTTCTCACGATAGTTTGGTGAATATAAAATGGCGTAAATATAATCAAAAATATCTTCTGGAGAAACTTTGTCAACAACTTTTTCTATTTCATCAACAATTTTCTTTTTAAGATTTGGAGATTTTGTCCCCCCTTCTTGATAGAGGTAAAGAGGGAATATATTAGCGTTATCAAGTGACGATACGATGCTTTTATCCGTTATGTGATTGACTACATAATAATTATGATAATCAGCATTTCTCCCCGCCCTAACAGCACAGAATCCTAGGTTTTCTTTAGTAAAATTAGACATAATGTCTAAACGAGGAGAATTAATCCAACATTCAGACTTCTGGGTGTAATACATGTATCGAGTGTCGAAAGGTCTGTAAGAAACTTTTGTCGGTTCGTTTACTGACATATCCCGTAATTCTTTTAATCTTTCCTCTTTCTTATACTTTCTCCCATCTTTTATATTAAATTCTCTATATGGATCATCTGAGTTCAAAATAGATCGGGTTGTCTTTTCTAATTCATCTTTTGTCTGAAAAATAGATAACTTATCTATCCCTGTTACAATACCCATGGCATTTTCTAAAAATACTTCATCAACCTTGAACCCTTTTTCATACTCTATGTTCTCACCAAAATCTTTTGGCACAAAGAAAAAGTATGGTTCCGAATAATTTAATTTCTGCCATTTAATTTTTTCGATATCTGACTTGTTCAGCATTTCAAATTTAGATTCCCGATTTCCGAAAACTTCCGAGTGATACACTACGCCGAGTCCAGTTTTGTTTTCATTTTTCCTGACGAATATGTTTATTGATACTCCCTGCTGGATATCAAAAACATTCTCGTCTTTTCCGCCATCGGGAGCCTTTTCTTTCTTTTTGAAGTTGCCGTGCAAATCAAGAATATAGATCTCATCAAAAGTCTCCAAAAGATGCTTTCGCATCTGACGATGAGTAATACCATCTATGAAAGAATTATTCGTGATCATGGCCACAATGCCAGTTTTATTTTTCTCAATAAAATGTTCGGCAAAGCGAATAAATTTAATATAATCATCATCAAGATTAATTTTTCGCTCACCGAGGTCTTTTTTGTAATCTTTAATTAAATTTAAAATCCACTCACTCTTATTAGAAGAACTTACGCTGTATGGCGGATTACCGACTACAACCATTATCGGCTTATCATTCTTGATTTTTGTAGCTTCTTTAGCTTCTTCGGTAATACTTTGAGCAAGACCAAATGCGGAAAATAAATCCTTTTGAGTACCGGCTTCTTCAAGAGAATTTGTAAGATAAATTCCCAATCTGCGATGAAATTTCCAGAACCCTGTTTCTTTGAAAGCCATGCTCAATTTCAAATGAGCAATAGTATACGAAGCCATCATTAATTCAAAGCCATAAATTCTGGGTAATAGTTCGTTGTGTACATAGGTTGGCCAACGGCCCTTTTGAGGACCTTGGAATCGCTCATAGATTTTCCTGATCACTGCACTGATAAAAGTTCCAGTACCAACAGCCGGATCAAGAACTTGTACACGATGGAATCCATTCGCAAGTTTTGAAGTATTGGCAAGGCCGTCCGTCAGTTTAAATTCTTTTTGCAGGATATCGTCGACCGCCTTAACGATAAATCGCACCACTGGTAGGGGTGTGTAGTAAGCACCCATTTTCTTTCGTAACGCAGGGTCGTATTCTTTAAGAAAATCCTCATAAAAGTGAATGACCGGATCGGGTCCACTGATATCTTCTCCGTATTTATCTTTTTTAAAATATTGACCCATTAGTTGTTGCACATCAGCAACCTGAAAAACTTCGCATAACTCATTCGCTATATAGGCAAGGCGTTGGTCAAAATCTGCACCAGCTATGTGGTCAAAGAAATGCCGCAAAAACGGATTAGAAGCAGGAATAAGATCGCGTGCCTCCTGGCGAGTAAAATTAGCCGGAGATTCGTCATAATATCGCGCAACAAAAAGTCCATAGACAAGCGTCTGCGCATACATATCGGCAAATGCGGCTGAATCGAGATCGTGGACTAAAAGTTGCTGGATGGTTTCATATACCCTGACAAGCTCTTTATTTTCATCATTAGATTCTTTGACTAGAAATTGCTTAACATTGTCGCGAATACGACGAGCTTTACCGCCCATAATCTTGGCTAATCGAACCCCGCTTTTAATTGCTTCGGGTTGAGCGGTGAGAAAATCTTTAATGGCAGTTTCCAGCGTACCAGTAGTTTCATCGATAATTTTGACAGTATCGCCTTTAATCTCTCCTAGAATTATAGGGTCGCCATAAAGCTGCCCGTTTCTAAAGAATCGGAATTCAAGATAATTGGTAAGAATAAGATTAGAATAGCCGAAGTATCGCTCTAATTGTTCGGTCTTTACAGTTTTATCTAAATCGACATCAATATCTTTAGTTTCAGCATATCCGGCTATAAGTTCGCCTTTGACGAATATAAAATCAGGCGCTCCGTATTCTGTGCGCTTTGGATCATTTACCACTCCCAGCTTGGGGTCTAGCGACTTTATGAACTTGGCTAGTGCTGGTCGATACGCGTGCTCTCCGGCACGACCCGTCTTATATTGTTCCGAAATTTCGGAAATGTATGAGGTGGCGTATTGAGACATATAATATTAATAAGCTTATCTCAATTTACCTCAAAAATAAAGGACCTTTGTCAAACAACAAAACCACCTTTCGGTGGTTTTGTTGTTGTGTTCCGGTTTCGACGCACCTCGAGCGCGATAACCTTCCACTAATTTGCTCCGCGGCCAGGACTCGAACCTGGAACCATCTCCTTAACAGGGAGCCGCTCTACCATTGAGCTACCGCGGAATATTCAATTGTTACAATATGAATTTTACCATAAAATTTCAATAATTCAACTACCGAGTCCTGGCCGTGGAGCATATTTGCATGAAATTTTCTAATTGATATACTAAATCTATGCAAAAAATAGCTACAAAAGTATTTATCTGGGCATCCATCGCGTTCGCCATTATTGGAATGGTTATGGTTTTGACAACTCCCGAGAGCACCGGCCCGAATCCTACTACGTTGAGGTTTTTATTCGCGTCTGTCATTGTTATTTTGACCTCATTTGCGTTAAGTGTCGCCGGTAAGTACCTAAATGGTAAATCTTAGTTGTTTCTGAATATGTTCTAACATCCCGGATTCTGTGGAGCAACAATAAAACACTAGTCCGCCAGCTGGCGGACAGACAGAGTCAACAGTTCGGGAAGCACCGTATTGACATAAGAATCAAAATTGTATATCGTGTGGGGTGGTGTTAGGAAAGGGGTATAAAAATGAAGAGGGTTAACAAGGTCGTCTGTCTTTTGATGGTTGTTGCTTTTTTCGCTGTGGATACGCCATCATATAGCCAAGATCAAACAGAACCCACAGTAAGTGAAAAGAAGTTCGTTCACAATCTTGATCTTATGTGGCCAGGACAACAGGACGGTAATCTCAAGGTTTCCTTGGTTGGTTACCATTTCTATCCGTGGTGTCTTGGTAGGTTTTGCGGACCTGGTTTTGGTGTTTTGTGGAGTGTTAAGCCCAATATCAAAAATGGGTCAAGTCTGGAATTGGCAGTTCCGTTTGGTGTCAGAGTTAATTCCAGAGATAATAATTCAAGGTTTGATTTTTATTTCAATGCCGCCCCAACTGTCGGTAAGGGTGGACTCGGTGTCGGCGTAGGACTTTCAGTAAGCCCACGTCCTAATAAAAATTAGTTAGTTATGCGTTAATGACTCCCCATGGAGTCATTTTTTGATTTGGATATTTATAAAATATAACCATAGAGCGGCAGTGTGCGCAATAACATGGCCAGGAGAATATAAAAGATGAGATGAATCATATAAGAATATACAAAGCCTCCACGCACTCGCAGAATGAGATAGGGAAATATAAGCGCTGACAATAAAGACCCCACAATCATTGTTATCGCATATAGGGTCGGTGTACCGTTGATAGAAAACAGGATTATGTGCGCTCCTCCGAAGCATATCGCATAGCTGCCGATGGTCTCTTTTAATGAATTAAATCGGGAATAAAACTCTAACACAAGAACGGTTATCAATACTTGCTGTACGAGGATTTCAATAGATTTCGGGAGAAAGTACCAAGGGGTAGCAAATAAGATGTCTGTGTATGCTGATAGGTGTGGTCCTTGTAATATGGGCAAGAATGAAAATAAATAGAGTAATCCCCATATCAATGCGGCAGATCCGAGACTCAATATTCCGTATATCCAAATATGATAGTTTTTGGCGACATTTTTCTTAAATAAGTTCCAAAAATATGCAGTGCTTATTAATGCCCATAATAAAAAATAACCGGAAATTACTATCGGTGCCGAGTTATAGCTGAGCTGATAACCAAAAAGGGGAAGAACGATGTAATATCCAACATTGGCGAGTGTCCATAATGCGGCTATCTCGCCCATGACTTTGTATAGCGGGACGTATGAATTATTGTTGTCGGTGTTGATACTCATAGATTCTATTATAGCATTTTCCTTCGCCGGGGTTTTCTGTTATACTCAGGAAATAAATTAACAGAATAAACATATGGCAAAAAGACGTACCGGAGTGGGAAAATACAGAAAGACACGTTCACATAAGACCAAAAAACGCCTTGCAACAAAACATGCCATGTTGGCGGCAAGGAAAGTCAGATAAAAATAGTGTTAAAAACCAAAAACACCCTTTCGGAGTGTACCGTGCTTTAGCCGGTAAAACTCTCTGTCGGGTGTTTTTTGGTTTAAACTATTTGAAAATAGTTTAGGAGAGATGTTTGGAAACGAGCTTGGTCATTTCAAACATGTTGACGACTGCTTTTCCGCCGAACACCTTTTTTAAGGCTTCGTCAGCGTTGATATTCCTCTTGTTTGCTGGGTCTTGAAGGTTGTGTGATTTGATATACACCCAAAGCTTCTTGACGACTTCTGATCTGGGCATAGGGCCCTTGCCGACTACTACCGATAGCTCTGAGCTAACATTCATCGGCTTCATAAACGCAGAATTTGATTTTGCTGGCATATGGTTGTTTATTGTTTATTAATTATGATGCTCGACCTTGTATAAGGGGAGTATATACTAATGCGTGGCAGATAGCAAATGCTATCTGGGGGCTTTTTCTTTTGACCCGACTGAGTTATTATTAAATATCTGACTATTATGGAATTACAAGAAGGAGAGACAATTGTGGCGTCAGTACGGCAACATTGGTTTATTATGGTCCGGCCGATTGTGGTTGGAGCAATAGTCGTTGTGGCGCTTGTGGCTATCGGATTGTATTTTCAATTTGATTTTTTTGGTTATAGCAGTGCCGTTTATCTGGTTACGGGACTCGTTATACTTCTGTTTTTGTTGTATAAATCCTACTTGTGGCGCAAGAACGAGCTTATTATAACCAACTTTCGTATCATAAATCATCAGCAGAGAGGGCTCTTGAGCCAGACAGTTACGGAATTGCTGTACCGCGATATTACAGACATCAGCTTCACACAGGACGGAGCTTCTGCTATGGCCTTTGACTATGGCACGCTCATCATCCGTTTGCCGTCGCAGGATCATGTGCAGGTAGAAATTATTCCCCAGCCATCAAAAATTATTGAAACTATCAACCGGGTCAGGATGGGAAACTTTGATAAATAATTTATTTTAAGTTATATTGAATTCTATATGGAGCAAAACTTTGAAGTGGAATTAGCAAAGGTTGAGAGTAAACCAGAAGTAGGGGAAGTAGGGATTGATAAAACAAAACTTATTTTACCTGGGGCCATATTGATAGCGGCCCTTTTGGTTAGTGGCTCGATTGTTTTTTATTCTTTAAATACTGGTCAACTTGGGGCAAACATAAAACAGGCCGGAAATCCAACGGTGGGGGAAAAGGTAAATGTTTCAGCGGATGACGATGCTGTTTTAGGCAATGCAAAAGCCGAGGTGACGGTAATTGAATTCAGTGATTTTCAGTGCCCATTTTGCAGAGCATTCTGGAGCGATGCCTATCAGCAGATAAAGAAAGAATATATTGATACCGGCAAAATTAAATTTGTTTTCCGGGATTATCCATTATCATTTCATCCAGCTGCTCAAGTATCGGCTGAATCAGCCGAATGTGCCGACGAGCAAGGAAAATTCTGGGAGATGCATGACAAAATATTTCAGGAACAGGCCAAACAAGGAACAGGAACAGTAACTTATGGCACCGTTGAATTGAAAAAATGGGCTTCGCAAATAGGATTGAATTCGGCCGAGTTTAATCAATGTCTTGATTCCGGTAAATATAAATCGGAAGTGGAAAAAGATGTTGCCGACGGTTCAGCCTATGGTGTATCCGGAACTCCGACGTTATTTATAAATGGCAATCCTATAGTGGGTGCCCAGCCATTCTCGGCATTTAAAGCCATAATTGATGGTGAGCTTAAGTAGTGCGTGAGGGCTTGACCCCGCCGTTGGGAAGCCCTATATTTTTAGCATGCACTTCGTATATATTTTGAGACTTAACAATGACCAACTCTACATTGGTTTTACTCGAGATTTAAAAAAGCGCTTGAAGGAACACGAATCTGGTAAGGTACTTACAACAAAGAAGTACTTACCATTGGAACTAATATACTATGAGTGTTATAGCGCTTTTTTGGATGCTAAAAATAGAGAGTCTAAAATCAAGCAATTTGGCAGTACTTATTCTCAACTTAAAAAGCGTATAGCCCATAGTATCGGGGCTTCCCAACGGCGGGGTTGACATTTCATACCGATAAATGCTATACTTACAGCAACGTAGGTTTTCTCGGAGTAGTCCTCTTTTAGCAGGAACTAGACGAGAGGTCGTCCTACTAAATATTAACGACTAACAATTAACAGTTAACAACAAAAAATGTTGTAAATTGCGAGTTGTAAGTTGTAAGTTAAATTGGGAAAGAAATTATATGTCGGAAGTTTGTCTTATGACACAACCGACGCGTCTTTGAAAGAAGCTTTTTCACAGGCTGGAACCGTTGAATCGGCATCAGTTATAACTGACAAAATGTCAGGCCGATCAAGAGGATTTGGTTTTGTGGAAATGGCTACCGACGAAGAAGCCCAAAAAGCTATCGAAATGTTAAATGGTGTGGAAGTTGACGGCCGAAAGGTTACAGTCAACGAAGCCAGACCGATGACAGATCGACCACCCAGACCAGCCGGAGGTTTCAACCGAGGCGGTCAAGGTGGTGGATTCAATCGCGGTGGTGGAAGAGGCTTCGGTGGCGGTGGAAGAGACTACTAATCAAAAACAAAAAACTGCTGAAAAGCAGTTTTTTGTTTTCTAAGAATAGTTGACACAACCTCCATGCATGACTGCGGGGTGCCCCTTTTCTAAAATCTTACCAATTTTATAAAAGGGCACACCCTCCGCCGGTTGCTTGGGTAGTTAGGTAAAAATTGGCAATAAAGGGTCAAATTATCAAGGGGGGGGGGCATAAAAGCGATAGGGCTGGGCTGCAAAATAAAAAACGGTTCGATATTATCGAACCGCCAACATAGACTATAACTTTTGGTTAAATCTGACAGCTAACCTGTACCCCCGCTGTTTTCCTAACGGTTTTTCATAGCGAATGGGCACGCATGTAACATACGGGGGATTTAGAAACATTTCTTTTAGAAATCCGCAGATTACTTCGAGAAAATTACGCCCCCCTATTCCTTGAGAGGGATAAAAAGGAGCAGACATATTTAGAATAGCTTTTTCTTCCTCTTTGGTAAAAACAATCCAATGATCAGTCTTGAAATCTTCTCTCTGGTGCTCTATTAATAGAGATACTAACGGCATGGGTGCGGGGAATCGTTTAAATGGTTTCTTTTTCCAGACACGACCGCCGCCAATCCAGATTTCCATAAGACCAACTCTTTGTTTTTAAAGATGGATAGATATTAACATAAATTATGTCAATGTCAACCTAATCGTGATGAGGCTGGAGCGATTAAATATAATGTGATAGTTTGAGGATTATGGAATTTAAGTTTCCCAAGAATGACGAGAAATATTTTTGGACCAATCATGTCGGCCGGAAGATGATGTTTTACGGTTTGTCGGCGGATAGGATAAAAAGAATCATGCGAAGTCCGAAAAGAAGCGAAAAGGGCATTGCCGAAGGGACTATCGCTGTGATGCAACCGTCTGGTTCCAAAACAAGACCCTCCGAGGTTTGGGTTATGTACCAAGCACCCAGCAAACGGGGCAGAGGCCGCAAAATAGTCATTACTGCTTGGCGTTATCCCGGAGTAAGTCCGGTAAGGGATGAGATACCAATCCCGATAGATATCTTAGAAGAATTAAAAAGGGAAAAACTGATTAAGTTTTAAGCTGTGTTTAAGTGCTCTTTATGATGGAAACAGAAGATGATAAAATGAAAGAAAGTATAAATAGTTTAAAAAATACCTGGTCAGAAGCTTGTAGTGTCCGATAATTTTATCGGCTACGGCTGGACCGGTATTCTCATCACATGATGGGCAATTGGTATGGCTGGTACGGCGGTTGGTCGAATATGATGAACCAGTGGACAGCGAACAATGGGGTATTTAATTTCGGTGGTTCTTTTGTCGCTGGCATGACCTTTAGTCTTCTTATTCTAGTTCTTGCTATTTGGACTCTTTATTGGAAATACCGAGCGCTTTGGCATGCCGCCAAGCATGAGCACAAGGTCTGGTTCGGTGCTCTTCTGATAGTTAACACTCTGGGAATCTTAGAAATTCTTTACTTGTACGTTTTCTCAAAATATCACAAGAGTTAGTTTGTTATAAATAAAAAACCCGCTCATTTCATAGTGCGGGTTTTTGTTCGAAATTTTTCAAGAATTTTTTCTTAAACTCTGTAAATTTATCTCTTTGGATGGCCCTCCTTATTTCTTCAAGGAGGTTGTTGAAGAACCACATATTGTGCATTAAGCACCAGCGTTGTCCGGCCGCATTTAAGTTTTTATCAACGCTTTTAATTAATCCTCTGATTTTGGAGCGGGGTATTTTTTTTGAACAGGTCAGACAGCTACAACCTTTTTCAATTACCTTTTTGTCGCCAACGTATTTTCCTTTACGAATATCCATGTGCCCGGTTTTTGTATAGAGCCGGCCATGGCGAGCTTCACGGGTGGGGATAACGCAGTCAAAAGTATCTATGCCGTTTTGAACGGCTTCAAATATATCCGTTACTTTGCCAACCCCTAAAAGATGGCGCGGTTTTTCTTTGGGGAGGTGAGGAACAATCCATTTTAAGATTTTTGCGATTTGTTTTTTTGTGTATGAACCGCCGATGCCAAAACCGTCAAAGGGGAGCGAGCCGATAGATTTGGCGCTTTTAATTCTTAAATCCTTGAATAATCCTCCTTGTACAATTCCGAATAACATTTGCTTCGGACTCCTTGTTTTTAAACATATCTTTGCCCATTTATCCGTAAGTTCGACTGCTTTTTTATTGTAATCATAATCATCAAGTGGCGAAGTAATTTGATCAAATGCAAATATGATATCTGCCCCGATTTTTTGTTGAAGTTTCATGGACAGCTCCGGACCAAGAAACAATTTTTGTCCATTGAATTTAAAGTGAACGCCTTTTTGTGTAATGCGTATCTTGCTACGTATATAACTTGTGTCTGATTTAGTGTTTCCGGTCATAAATTTGCCGATTCGGCTTTTGTCGCCGAAAGCTAAAGATAAAACCTGAAAACCGCCGCTGTCGGTCATGGTGGGAATTTTTAAACCGAATGATTTGTGTATAAATCCATCTTTGTTTTTGTTAGCAAGAGCTTTGGTCCAAAGATGAAAAGTATTGGCGATAACAACCTGGGTTTTTGTTCTTTTAATATCGCTTGGTGCGAGGTGGCGAAACTTGCCATACGTGCCGACAAATACATAAGAAGGGGTTTTGATATTGCCGTGAGGCGTGCTTAAAACACCCGTGCGGGCCTTAGTTTTAGAATCTTTTTTCAGGATTTTGAAATAATTTTTATTCATCATTTCAATTATTAACAAAAGGGGACGTGTGTCCCCTTTAAAATCACTTTTGGTAGTCCTTGTAAGAGTAAGACTGTTTTTCGAAGGTCTCTACGCCGAAGAGGGAGTATTTATCAATGATGACTGCCGATTTCATTACGATTATCCCGTCTAACTCCTCTTGCTCTATCTCTATGTTAGCTCTTCTCAGATTAAATATATTCATCCCCAGCATTCCCACTCGGGAATAGGTTTTTGTCAGCCACGCGGATAGTTTTTTTATGTAAAATTTTTCTATATCAACATACATTTTTCCCTCAGAACGAACGATTACTTCTTCTGCATCTCCTGTGGTTTTCTGTTTAGGTTTAGGTTTGAAGGTGACGATATAGTATAGTCGGTCATCTGTGGGTTCTATTTTTTCTACAATGAAGTCGTCTAATCGTATCATGGCCTCAAGGATTTTTAATAGTTCGAATCTGGGCATCGAGATTTTGTTGCCCTTGTTAATAGGCCTGCCGTTCCTCATTAGTTCTAATGCCTGCTCTTTACCGCCTTTTTCAACAAGAATAGTTTCCTGTTTTTCTGTATCCGTGACTTGTTCGTTGTTATTAAGATTGTTAACTGTGTAAATAAGTTTATATGTCAGTTTTTCTTTTTTGATAACATCGTTTTCTTTAGCCCTGTTGATTACTGTCCGGATTATGAATTCCCCAGTATTTGCTGGAGCTGAGATAATGTCCGTCTGCGTTTGTCCGGTACTTGTGTCCGGTAGCCACGTGAAAATAATACAGATGAGGACAAAAGACAAAAACATTCGTCTTTTCATCGCTTTTAATCCCCCCTTTTTTCAAAAAACAGGTAAGCTTATGTTATCAGAAATCAACAATTTTTACAATTTAGAGTGATGTGGTATAATAGAAATCTATGAAAATTATAATATACACAACTCCGACATGCGCTTACTGCAAAATGGCAAAAGAATATTTCAAATCAAAAGGTTTTGAATATGAAGAATATAATGTTGCTACCGATATCGCAAAACAAAAAGAAATGATGGAGAAAACCGGTCAATTCGGTGTTCCGGTCATAGATATAGACGGTAAAATTATAATCGGATTTGATAGGGCTAAAATTAACGAACTATTAAATATCAAATAAATTATGTCCAAAAAAGAATTAAAACCATTAACATATTCAACCGACGCTCTTAAGGGAATTTCCCAAAAAACAATTGAGATACATCATGGCAAGCTTTATGCGGGTTATGTAAATAAGTCCAACGAGATTTCAGAAAAATTAGGGGCATTAAGAAAGAGTGGTAATTTTGAAGGAAATCAGATTTTTAGCGACTTAAGGGGATTAAAGCAAGGCGAGACATTTGCTAAAAATGGGATGTATCTTCATGAAAATTATTTCTCGATTCTTGGAGGAGACGGCGTGCCTAAGGGAGAAGTTATGGACGCAATTGTTGAGAAGTTCGGTTCAATAGATGACTTTTTTAAGTATTTTTCTGCCTGTGGTATGGCAGCAAGGGGCTGGGCGATATTATGCTGGGATATGCACGAAAAGCGACTAATGCAATATAATTGCGATGCTCAAAATCACGGTGGGGTTTGGGGCTGTATTCCAATCATTGCTCTTGATGTCTACGAGCATTCATATTTCATCGACACCGGTTCCGACCGCGCGACTTATATCAAAGCATTTTTTGACAATCTCAACTGGGACAAAATAGAGGAACTCTATCTTCAAGCCAAGCAGTACAATCTAGACTAAAAAAACAGTTCCGCTGAGGCGGGACTGTTTTTAATCATTCAATATATCCTTTGGCTTGTTTTCTGAACATACGGGCATATACACCATTTTCTTTCATCAGTGATTCATGAGTTCCTTCTTCGGCAATCCGGCCGTTTTTAAGAACGATAATCTTATCGGCATGGCGGACGGTTGAGAAGCGATGAGAAATAAAGATGACGGTTTTATTTTTATAGACCTTATTAAGGTTATCGAAAATTTCCGCTTCTGCCTCGGCATCAATTGCGGAGGTCGGCTCATCGAGAATCAACACCGGTGCCTCTTCGTAGAAGGCTCTGGCCAAAGCCAATTTTTGCCACTGGCCGACAGAAAGTTCAATACCACCTTCGAATTGTGTGCCGAGTCGTTGCTTGTATTTCTTCGGCAGTTTTTCAATAAATTCATCTGCCCCGGCCATGCGGGCGGCTTTAAGCATTTTCTCTTCGTCAAACGTTGTTGTGTCGCCTAAAATTATATTATCTTTGATACTAAATTGATATTTAATGAAATCTTGAAATAAGGTTCCGATAAATTTATACCAATTATCGAGATGTAAATCTTTCAAATCAAAATCATTGATTAAGACTGCTCCACGATCGGGATCATAAAAACGGAGAAGAATTTTAATCAATGTAGATTTTCCGGCGCCATTTGGTCCGACAATTGCAAGATGCTCGCCAGGGTTAAGAGTGAAACTGATATTTTTTAGAACTGGCGAGCCGTTTGGATATGTAAAACTAACATTTTGAAATTCTATTTTAACCGGCTCTATCTCCTCAATGATTTGTCCGGGAATTTTTTCTTGGATAAGTTTCGGGAGGTTAAGGAAATCAAAGTAATCTTTCGCATACAAACTTGATTCAAAGACCGTGTTTATATATGAAGAAAATCTTCTGGAGCTTTGGATAACGCTATCGAGCATAGATATAAAAAATGAAAATGTGCCGATAGTAATCAGTCCGGAGACAACACTGGGAAGCCGAAGATATGCCAGAGTTCCAAGAGTAACGGTTTCTATTAAGCTGGCGGCAAAATAACCGAAGATAAAGGTCTTAAGGGGTTGTTTTGCTTTTTTAATAATTGTGCTTTCGGTGTCGTCTATTTTTTTGATTATTTCTTTTGTTGCTTGAAATATCCGGAGCTCTTTAACACTGTCGCGGTTGTCCATTAATTTGACGAGATAAGATAACTCTTTCGCTTCGGGAATATTTTTATCAAATATATTCCATGTTATTTTAGTACTTTTTGCCGAAACATAAAATCCTGGAATGGTGGCGGCAATAGCCACCAAAGGAATCCATGTTCCAAATTGGAGAATAGCCAGAAATGAGCCAATAAATGTGACGACATCGGAGGCGCCATAAAACAAGTTGGTTCCAAAACTTACGATTCGATGCGGATAAGCCTCAACCGCTTTGCGATATAAACTTCTGGTCTCCGAATCATCAAGATAGGCCATATCGAGTTGAGATGCTTTTTCGGCAAATTGGGTTGTTGTATATTTCTCAATGTCGTAGCGGAATATCCGATCTACGTATTGATAGAGAAGCGCGTTAATGGTGTCGGTAAAATAAGAAACCAAATATCGCAAAGAGAAGAGTGCGAGGAGCGTTATCGTAACAATCTTAAGTGTTGTATCAAAGATAATCCTATCCAATACAAGTTTGTATAAATAACTTAGCGCAATTGGTAGAAGCCCCAATATAATCGTAAGCAAAAGCGAGAGCAGGAATGCCGTTTTATTGGAATTCCAAAATATTCTGATGACACTCTTAAGGTTTGACCAAAATGTTTTGCGAGGGGATATTTTTATTGCCATGTTGGAAGCCAGGTGTGTTGTCGGTAGGCGTTATTAGTTAACGGTAAGCCATAAGTGAGTGGAGCGAAATAAATGAAAGCCACGACGGAAACAATAGATAATCCGATGAATATTTTTTTGGCGTGTTCTTGTTTTTCTATCAAATAGACTAAGATAAGAATTGCGAATATGAGGGCTGTCAGATAGTGATATGAGAACATAACCCTCTTGATTCCAATAAACGGCAATAGGTTCAAAAGGTATCCGCCTAAAAGTATTCGGATAATTCTATGCCGAACTACGTACATTAAGGACAATAACACAGCCACAGTAGACGCCCACCAGATAATAGGGTTGCCAAGCAAATAGATTCTTGAATCTCCGAATACCCAATAAAATATCGGTCGGATTAATAGTGGCCACGAATACCACTGGCTACTATAGGGATGGGTTGCGGTTAAGGTTTGATTGGCCTGATACATTTCAATATTCAATTCAATAAATTTTTTGAAAATATTTTCATTGTGAAAATTGGTGCTCATGAAAGCATCTCCTTGTCCGGATTTTGTTAGCAGAGAAAAATGAACGACAAAAACAGAAAAATATAAAATAAGAGGTATTATCAAAAAATAAATTGGCAATTTAAACATTGCCCGGAAATTCTTCTCTTTAAATAAATAAAATAATTCTATTAAAAACGGTAGAGCGAGGAATGTCAGCCCGGTCCATTTGATAGATATTGCCAGTCCGCCAAAAACTGCCATCCACAAGAATTTTCGCCGGAAATAAAATAAGAGGGCCAAAAACCCGAAAAGCAGTAAAAACCCATCCATAAGAATAAAGTGAGTCTGAACGATTAAAGCGTTTTCTATTGCCACCATGAGTCCTGCCATAAATGCCCCTTGGGGCGTGAATTTGAGTTGTAGGGCCAACAGAAAGATAACTATGGGCAGGAGTGCTCCCGCCAAAGAAGGCAGGAACCGCAAGGCCAAGTATTTATTATCAAGAAACTGTTCGCCAATCTGAGCAAAACTGAATTCCGGCTTGAAATTGAAAGTTTTAGCAAATCCGGCAATCATCAGTTTTCCAAGCGGAGGATGGATGTCAAAGTAGTATTCATGAGTATAATAGCCCGATATGAATTTACCGAAATGAACTTCGTCAAAGACAATCTGGTTAGGGTGTCCAAAAAAGGCGAAATGAGTTGCTATACTAATTATAAGTAATACCCAGATTAATGCCTTGTTGCTCATATTGAATATGATACAATAAAATCAATCTAATTGCTCTAATTGATTTAATTTATGCTTGATTTAATTATTATCGGAGGTTCGGCGGCGGCAACAACTGCCGGTATTTATGCCGCTCGACGTGGGCTTAATTTTAAAATTGTTACAAAAGATTTTGGAGGCGAGGTGGCAACGTCCGGAGAAATTGGCAATTGGCCCGGGGTTATTCATACTGACGGTTTGACGTTGACTGAGCAATTTAAAGCCCACCTTGCTTCGTACAACGTAACGCCGGAGGAAGGTGTTTTGGTTTCATTAATTACTAAACAAGCTGATGAAACTTTTTGTATTTCTGTCAAAAAAGATTCAAGGTCGGACCTTAAAGAAAGCTCTCAAGGTCCGACCTTAGATTGCGATTATACTGCCAAGGCGGTTATTATTGCCACAGGAGTTCATCCCGAAGAGTTATCGGTACCGGGAGAAAAAGAATTCCGCAACAAAGGCGTGACTTATTGTACTACTTGCGACGGGCCACTTTTTGCCGGCAAAATTACGACCGTTGTTGGTGCTGGCAATTCTGCACTTGAAGCGGCGCTCATGCTTTCCGACATTGCTTCAAGGGTATATATTTTGAACAAACATCCGCAGTTCAGAGGCGACCAAGTGTTGATTGATTTCGTAGAGTCTAAAAAGAATGTAGAAATAATTTATGATGCCATGACCAGTGAGATTGTCGGGGAACAATTCGTGACTGGGATTAAATATAAAAAAAATGATAAGCAGGAAGAATTAAAAACTGATGGCGTTTTTATTCACATCGGCATGATACCTAATTCAGGACTTGTTCCGGCTGAAGTTGCAAAAAACAAAGCAGGTGAGATAATTGTTGATGCTAATTGCGCTACTAATGTGCCGGGGTTATTTGCCGCCGGTGATGTAACCAGCGTATCGTTTAATCAAATAATTATAGCGGCCGGTCAGGGCTGTATAGCTGCTTTATCAGCGGTTCAGTATTTAAATCGCAGGTAAATTAATCCCCCCTGTTGATAATTGATAAAATATGATTTATATAGGCGCAGATCACAAAGGGTTTGAACTAAAAGAAAAAGTTAAGCAATGGTTAATTGAATGGAGATGTGACCATGAAGATATGGGAGCTTTAGAATTAGACCCATCAGATGATTATCCGATATATGCCAAAAAGGTAGCTGAAAGCATCGTTGAGATAGAAGATAGGGGAATACTTGTTTGCGGGTCGGGCGTGGGGGTGGACGAAGTTGCAAATAAGTTTGACGGTATACGTTCCGGGCTTGCGATAAATAAGGAGCAGGTCGAGGCCGCTCGCAATGACGATAATATAAATGTCCTGGCTTTAGCCTCAGACTTTATTTCCGAAGAAGAAGCCAAAGAAATAGTTAAGGTGTTTTTGGATACGGAATTTGGCGATGAAGAAAGGTTTAATAGACGCCTGAAAGAAATTGGCGAAATTGAAGAAGAAAATTAAAGTCTTACCTAATGCAATTGGAAGAATTAAAAGATATTATAAAAGGCGAAATAAGCTCTGACGAAAAGGAGCTTTTAGTTTACAGCCATGATGCAAGTATCTTTGAGATTAAACCGGAAGTTGTTATCTACCCGAAGGATACTGGTGACATAAAAAATTTGGTTAAGTGGGTTGGGAGTAATAAAGACTCCAATAAAGAACTATCTTTGACTGCTCGTTCCGGAGGGACAGATATGGGCGGTGGGGCTTTGAATGATTCAATTATCCTTGATTTTTCGGCTCATTTTAACAGGGTATTGGAAGTGGGAGACGGCTATGCCGTAACTGAACCGGGAGTTTTTTATCGTGACCTTGAAAAAGAAACTTTAAAGAAAAATTTATTACTGCCTTCGTATCCTGCTTCTCGGGAGATTTGTACCGTTGGCGGGATGGTGGCTAACGACTCGGGAGGAGAAAAATCTTTGTGTTATGGTAAAACCGAAAATTATGTTCAAGAGCTTAATGTCGTTCTGGCTGATGGCGAGGAATATATTTTAAAATCCCTCACGTCCGAAGAGTTGGAACAAAAGAAATCCCAGAATAATTTTGAAGGCGAAATTTACCGTCAGATGCATGGTTTATTAGAATCAAGTTATGAACTTATCCAGAAAGCCAGACCCAATGTGTCTAAAAACTCGGCCGGGTATTTGCTGTGGAATGTGTGGCCGAACCGCCAAAAATTTAATTTAGCGCAGTTATTCACGGGAGCTCAAGGCACATTGGGGCTTATCACAAAAATTAAATTTCGGCTGATAAAACCAAAAAAGTATTCAAGGTTATTAATAATATTTCTGAAGGATTTGAAATCTTTAGGCGAAATGGTTAATTTGGTTAATAAAAATAAGCCGGAAAGTTTTGAATCATACGATGACCACACGCTTAAATTAGCATTCAAAATACTCCCGGATCTGATAAAAAGAATGGGAATCGGTGTCATGTTTAAATTTTTCCCCGATGTCTGGGCAATCATAACCGGCGGAATCCCCAAGATGGTTATGCTTGTGGAATTTACCGGCGACGAAGAGAAGGGGTTGGTGGATAAAATTAAAAAATGCCAAAAAGATGTCTCCGATAAATTTAGAGTGAAGACAAAAATTACAAAAGATGGTGCCGATGCTCAGAAGTATTGGATAATAAGACGGGAGAGTTTCAATTTGCTGAGAAAACACGTTAAGGGTAAAAAGACCGCACCTTTTATAGATGATTTAATAGTTCGGCCGGAGTATTTGCCGGAATTTTTGCCCAAACTTAATGCAATTTTGGACCAATATAAAAATTATATGGTTTATACGATTGCCGGTCATCCCGGAGACGGAAATTTTCACATTATACCCCTGATGGATTTATCTGACGACAAATCAAGGCAAATTATTCCAGAACTTTCAGAAAAAGTTTATAGTTTGGTTTTAGAATATCACGGTTCAATAACGGCTGAACATAATGACGGGCTTATCCGTACACCATATCTTGAAAAAATGTACGGTTCGGAAGTTTATAAATTATTCGAAAGAACAAAACAAATTTTTGATCCAAAGAACATATTTAATCCTCACAAGAAAATAGGGGGAAACATGGAATATGCCATGAGTCATGTTAAGAAAAATTGAAATGGGAGAAAGTATACCAAAATTAAACAGAGACAAACTGTTAAAAGAAAAAGAATTGACAGAAGAGCAGTTGGAAACACTCCTTATCCTTGATGTCAGTTCTGGTACTAGTTGGGTTTCTGTTCTTGAAAACATTAGGCTTGGAGCTTGGTTGCGGTTTATTGTAACAGAAGAATATAATATCTATTTAGCCCCGGGATCACGTGACCATGTTCAAATAATGGAAGAAAATGGCATAGATCCAAAAAATTGTGTCATAACAAACGGGGGATTGAGGGAAGATGATAATAATCCTGATGTGGTAATTTTTTCCTACCAAGCTTCTCAAAGAACACTAATCCATAAAGCTGTAGAAGATAAGATTTTAGATGCTTTGAAGGCAAGGGGTATAAATTTTAAATTTAAGAAAACCTCATTCATAAATGATTAAAATAATCCCGGCGATACTTGCTAAAACATCTGAAGAGTTTGAAAAGATGTTGAGAATTGTTGAGCCTTACGTGGATAGGGTACATTTGGATATCGGGGATGGTGATTTTGTTTCGACCAAAACCATTTCCGGATATGAGGAGTTGATAAAAATGGAGACGAAAGTTAAATTCGATGTTCACCTTATGGTTTCGCGTCCAGAAGACCAGATGTATTTTTGGTATAAGACCAAAGCGGACAGATTTTTGATTCATGCCGAAACCGACCATGGCCATCATGATTTGATAGACCAGATACATTCTAATGGTAGGCAGGTCGGTCTGGTTTTAAATCCTGAGACACAAGTTGATAAAATAGCGGAATTAATAGAAGACATAGACCTTGTTCAGTTCATGACCGTTCGCCCGGGTAATTATGGAGGCGAGTTTGTGGAAAGCGTTATAAATAAAATAGTGGAATTTCATGGTCAATATCCGAACACACCCATCTTCGTGGATGGTGGGGTTAATCCGAAAACGATATTGCGTCTTATTGCTATTGGGGTAACAACCTTTGTGGTGGGGAGTTATGTGGTTGGTTCTAAGGATGTGGGTAAGGCAATTGAAGAATTGAAGGCGATGAGTAATAATAGGTAGATATGTTTGATATCGTTTCAATTGGTTCGGCAACTCGGGATGTTTTTATTAATACTGATAATTTTAGGTCATTGGATGTGGCCGATTTTTCAACCGGAAAGGGGCTTTGTTTCCCACTGGGTTCAAAAATTGAAATCAAAAAAATCATGTTTACATCCGGTGGCGGGGGAACGAATGCTGCTGTAACCTTTGCAAGACAAGGACTGGTTACGGCTTGTGTTGGAGTAATCGGCAATGATTTAAATGGCGAAGAGGTTTTGAGCGAGTTGGCCAAAGAAAGTGTTGAAATCACGTATTTTCAGAAACACGGAGATGACTTTACGGCTTATTCTGTGATTTTGGTTGATTCTTCCGGAGAGAGAACCATCTTATCTTATAAAGGCGAGGGTCAGCATTTTGATGTTGATAAAATTGATTTTAACCAACTTCAAACCAAATGGCTATTTTTAGATAGCTTGGGAGGTCATTATGACCTTCTTGAGAAAGCTGTTAACTGGGCGGTTGCTAATAATATAAAAATAGCTACAAATCCCGGAAGTAAAGAACTAGAACACGGATTAGAAAAAATAAAACCATTATTGAAGAACTTTTCAATAGTTATAATGAATCAAGAAGAAGCTTCCGGTTTGACAGGAATTGATTATAAGAAAGAAGAAGAGATGTTTAAATTTATGGATGAGATAATAGGGGGCGTGTTTGTAATGACTAAAGGTCCCGAGGGGGTTGTAGTTTCCGATGGTAAAAACATTTACAGAGCCGGAGTTCCCGATTCGCCGATTGTTGAGAGAACGGGAGCGGGTGATGCCTTTTCGTCAGGATTTATTTCCGAATATATTCGTTCTGGCGATATAGTAAAATCAATCCAGTTTGCCACAGCTAATGCTTCGTCGGTTGTCACTCAATATGGAGGCAAAGCGGGAATTTTGAGAAAAGACGATTGGGGGCCATGGCCCCTAGTCAAAGTTGAGCAGACTCAACTTTAACATTTAACAATTATCATTTGCCATTTTCCAATGATTTATCATTTTGACATTTATTCATTTTCTGAAATTGATAAATGAATCAATGTTAATTTAATGGAAATTGGAAAATGATAAATTTATTATGCTTGAACCCTACAAAAAACTTGCATTATTATTGAGAACCACACCGGAGGTTCTTTATGAATTGGATGCAAAGATGAGTAAAATTACCGGCCAGGACAGAGTTATGGAAGCTGTTGCAAACCAAAACGACGTTTTGGTTTCAAAAACTTTGTCGGAGCTATCTCTGACGCGAAACTCTTTGGCGGAGGATGTCTATACTGCTTTAACCAGTCGTCTGATTACCCTAGACCAGAATTTATATGAATTATTGGATAGACCTGACCTTGCAAAGATATCTAATGTCTGCGGAAAGCTCTGTGAAACGGCTTCTAAACTCTTCACTCCGCCTAAGGGTATGTTTATTAGAAAAGAAAAAGTTGCCGAACTGTTGGATAAATATCGGCCGGATAATCTGCTGAATCATTTTGGGTACTCAAGTGTAAAAGAGCTTTTGGATAAAGAGGGATTTGCGTCTGTGGTAAGCGCTTTAAGATTTACGCAAAGCACTGACTGGATGCATAAATTTTTTGATGTTGCTTATAATGAACTAAAACCCGAAGATTTTGAAGAAAGAGAGGTAGAATTAAAGGTGTTGGAGACTAAATGGCTTGCCGTAGCCGATAAATTTCTTGAGAAAAAATACCACAATATCAGCCACCTTAAAGAGTATGGTGTTATTTTTGTGATTCCCTTGCCCATAGACACTCCGGGCGAGACGATGAGGATGTTTACTCTTATAATGCATTATTTACATGAGGTCCCTTTCTACTCGGATTTATTCCGCAAATTCATGAAAGACCCTGATTTTATAGACAAATTCAAATCACTTTTGAGGGGCGATGTATCGGACAAAAAGATTGAAAGCGATAAGCCCGTCTGGCGCGTAGTCCAGACATATTTGGCTAAGGACAATGAGCAAGACTTCAGATTGTTTGAACCGCACGTTAATCCTGAAGCGGAACACTGGCTAAAGGTATCCGAAGATTTGGGAAGATTATCAAGAATGCTGCCTGGTGACGGCAATATCAGTTTGGGATACTGGTCGGGTTTGGATTATGTGGGAGATTTCTTTAAAGACCAGAACGGGCAAGAACAGCTTGTCAGTTTTGATTTAACGGATTTGATAATGTCTTTGGTCAAAAAGGGCCAGGTTAAGTATTTATATCATCAGCAGGAAGCTCTTTGGAATAGAATATTTTCGGAATATCAAGGGAGAGAAAGAATGAACCAACTTATTGAGGAAAACCTTATTAGCGGTTTCATCACATTATGATGGAAAATTTAAATTACTATTTAAAACAAGCAAAAGATGGGCATTTTGCATTGGGGCATTTTAATTTTGCCACAGAAGATGTGTTGAGGGGAATTGTTGAAGCGTCTCGTGATGCCGGAGCACCAGCGGTTATGGTTGGAACATCTGAAGGGGAGGCTAGTTTTTTTGGTATTAAAGAAGCGGTAGCAACGGTTCGGGCGCTTCGGGAGGATCTTGGTTATCCGGTATTTTTAAATGCAGACCACTTCAAATCATTTGAGAAGTGCAAAGAGGCAATTGACGCCGGTTATGACTCTATAATTATTGATGCCTCTAAATTACCGAATGAAGAAAATATTGCCTTGACTAAACAAGTCGTAGAGTATGCTCGCTTTGCCTCGCCGAAGCGAAGCGAAGGCGGGTCGGTTTCTGTTGAGGGTGAGCTTGGCTACTTGAAGGGTTCTTCAGAAGTTCAGACAAAAATTGAAATAAGTCCGGCCGATTATTCAAAACCAGAAGAGGTGGCGGATTTTGTTTCACGAACGGGCGTAGACCGCATGGCCGTAGTTTTCGGTAATATCCATGGCATAGTTACCGAACAGGAGGAAAAATTAGATATTGAGCATTTTAATAAAATAGTGTCATGGGCATCTTTACATAATGTAAAGATGCCCATGACGCCCTTTTTTGTGCTTCATGGGGCATCGGGATTAAAAGACGAGGATGTTGTTGCGTCAATCAAGGCGGGGATAACCAACGTTCATTTCAACACCGAGCTACGGGTTGCCTACCGTAATGAGATAGACAAACAATTTCATGAACATCCCAACGAGACCACACCTTACAAATATCTCGGCCCTGCGGTAGACGAAGTCAAAAAACTTGTCGCTGCCAAAATTCGTCTTTTCATGGGTAAATAAGATTGTGTTTATTTTTCAGTGGCTTGACCTCTCCACGTGTTTGGAATAAAATATTCTCAGGTTCTTTTTTGTGAAGGAGGTGGTAATGAGCTGGAAAATAACTGAACCACCTAAAAAAAAGACCGTTCCCGTGAGATTGCGCTATCGAAGTCCAACGGGCAACATCTATACAGGCGACTTTTTCTGGTCTGATACAGAGCAAGCGTGGGTTGAGGTCATTGACGGACAAGATGGAACTGCTCTTTATGAAAGTAATGGGTATAAAGTATTAGGGTGGAAGGGGTAGATATTATTATAGTGCGAGGTCATCGCACTTTTTATTTTGATAAATAAAATGACTGGACAGGGACACTTGTGTTTTTTAGATTTTCTTGTTATTATATTAGGACTTTAGATATGGCACATAAGAACACAAAAATTGAACTGAATGCCCAGAAAAGAGAGATACTCGGGAGCAAGGTAAGTCAGCTTAGGAAATCCGGATATGTGCCGGCGGTTTTGTATGGAAAAAACCAGGAATCTATTCCTCTCCAGGTTCCAATTAAGGATTTTAAAAAGGCATTTGAATTGGCCGGAGAATCAACCCTTATCTTCCTTAATGTAGACGGTCAGGCCTATCCCACAATTATTCACGATATAGCTAAAGATGCTATAAGCGATGACATTTTGCACGCTGATTTTTATAAAGTTCGTCTGGATGAAAAAATTAAGGCCAAAGTAGCCGTTGTTTTCCACGGTGAATCGCCCGCAGTCAAAGACCTCGGGGGCATATTTGTAAGAAACATTAACGAAATAGAAATAGAGGCTTTTCCTCAAGACTTGCCCCATGAGATAGTGGTGGACATATCCTCGTTGAAGAATATGGGTGACCAGATTTTGGTTAGAGATTTAAAATTAGATTCTAAACTAAAAGCAATGGCGGAAGCCGAGGAAATAATAGCTACTGTTCAGGAACCAATGTCAGAAGCAGAGCTTGAAAAAGCATTGGAAGCTCCGACCGCAACCATTGAAGATGTTGAAGTCATCAAGAAAGAAAAAGAGGAGGAAATCCCCGAAGAGACAACCGAGGAGATCTCAAAAGAATCTCCGGAAAAGAAAGAAGACAAATAAAGCAATCCAAAAAACGACAAACAAGGTTGATGTGTTTTCCGTCAGCCATTTTTTCAACTTACCGCCCCAGCCCGGATTGGGTTTAAAAATAGGGCTTTTTAAATCTAAGTTATCCACGGATTTTATTATAACGACATTCAATGTCGTTATTGATTAGATAAGGCGTCAAATACGGGGTCTAAATTGCCGTTCAGGATTTTGTCCATATTTCCCCAGCTTTTCTTTATTCTGTGGTCGGTTATCCTGTCTTGAGGAAAATTGTAAGTTCTTATTTTCTCGGACCTATCCCCAGTGCCTATCTGTTTTCTGCGCTCCTCGGTAATGTTGCCGGTTTCTTCGGCCCTTTTTATTTCTAAAAGTTTTGCTCTTAGAATATCCATTGCCTTGTCGCGGTTCCTTTGCTGATTTCTCTCTTGTCTTGAAGAAACGACTATTCCCGATGGTTTGTGTAGTATTCTCACGGCGGTCTCTACCTTGTTTACATTCTGGCCTCCGGGTCCGCCGGCGCGTGAAAAGGTAACCTCAAGTTCGTCAGGGCGTATTAAAAGCTCGCTTTCGTTTGCTTTAGCAAGCACTGCTACTGTGGCGGTGGATGTATGGACTCTCCCGCTTTTCTCAGTTTTGGGGACTCTTTGCACTCGGTGAACCCCTGATTCATTTTTTATCTTAGCAAAAGCACCCTCTCCCTTTAATTCAAAAACAACCGACTTAAATCCGCCAATATTTGTCTCGTTTGAATCAATAACTTCAAAACCCCAGCCCTTTATCGTGGCATATTTTTTGTACATATTAAAAAGAGTTGAAGCAAAAAGACCAGCTTCATCGCCTCCGGCGCCGGCTCTTATTTCCACTATGGCCTCGTTATTAGGGTTACGGGGTTTTTGCTGATTTTGCTGACCCTGATATGGGGTATATGAGTTAAAGCTCATGTTATTTCCTATCCTTCTTTTTTGGCAGAGACGATTTGGTCGCAGTTTTTTCAAGGCGTTTTTTGAACTTTTCAACACGGCCTCTTGTGTCCAAGATTTTTTCCGTGCCAGTATAGAAAGGGTGACATTTTGAACAAATGCCCGTGTTAATTTCCGGCATGGTAGAGCCGGTTGTCCAAGTATTGCCACAGGCACATTTCACTTTGGCGTTGGGATAATAAGTTGGATGTATATCTTGTTTCATGATAGATAGATATTACTCTGAAACTTTGATAAAGTCAAAACGCTCCGTTCCTCCTCAATAAGCACATAGAATAACCCGCGAGAGCCACTCACTTTTCCATCCAGTCCTCGTCTTCTAAAATTTTCTTAGCTCAAAAAGGATTTAAGCCAAAATAACAGGTAACCCTCGCTTGCCTCCAAGCTAAAGCTTGGCGCTCGACCTATTATTTTGGATAAATCCTAATCTCACTTTCATAAATTTTCTTGCCTGCGGGTATGTAAAAGTGAATGGCTCTCGCGGGTTATTTTCAACGGCTCACCCACTTGAGCCGTTAAGCGAAGCCCCGCCCATTTTAGACCGTTTGCCTCCGAGGGTCATAACCCGCGAAGCGGAGCAATGGTCGTATGACCACACAATGCTTAAATTGATTGATAATTCAGTTAATCAATAAATTTGGGCCGGAAAATCCTGATAAGGAGGAACGGGGTGCTCAAATTTATTAACTGAATTGAGATTAATTTAAGCATTTGTCCGAAGAAGACCGAAGGCGCAACCAATGGGTCGGAAATGGGCGGGGTTGAGTTGAATGCTTGATTTTTAAACTAAATTTTGGTAATATTGTTCTCATGCAAGAAATACAAACACAAGTGCCATATGAGGATATGCTTAAGGCGGGTATGCATTTTGGGCGCAAAAAGACAGTCTATAATCCCTTGATGTCCAAGTATGTTTTTACTGTTCGTGACGGAATATGTATTATTGACCTTTTAAAAACCCAGGTTCAACTAAAAAACAGCATTGAATTCATTAAGGCGACCTTGGCCAAAGGGGGACTTGTGTTATTTGTTGCTCTTACTAAACAATCAGTGAATTCTACCAAAGAACTAGCCGAGTCACTGAACATGCCTTACGTTTTAGACAGATGGCTGGGCGGAACTCTTACTAATTACAAGGTAATTAATTCAAGGGTAAAAAAACTGGAAGAGTTGGAAAAAGCGACCAAATCAGGCGAACTTGATAAATACACCAAAAAAGAAAGGATGATGTTCAACAAAGAGCTTCAGAAAATGTCCGTTCATTTCGAAGGTTTAAAGAAACTGACCCGAATGCCAGATGCAGTATTTGTCTCTTCTCTTAAGGAAAGCGCCTTACCGGTCAGGGAAGCTAAAAGGATGGGCGTTAAAACTTTAGGCATAGCCAATACCGATTCCAATCCGGACGATATGGATTATGTAATTCCGGCTAATGACCGCTCCAAAAAATCCGTGGACTTGATTATGGAAATAATCAAGAACGAACTAATCAACAACAAAGGATAAAGAAGGCCTCTTAGTGGAGACCCATTTTCATAATGAGTAAGCCAACCGATGTAGAAAAAGTAAAACACTTGAGAGAAAGCACAGGGCTTTCTTTTAATGAAATCAAAAAGGCCCTTGATGAGGCCGGGGGAGATGAGACAAAAGCTGTGGAAATACTGAGAGTTCGCGGAGTTAAGATGGCCGAGAAGAAATCGTCTCGTGAAGTTAAGGAGGGTGTAATCACATCCTATATTCATGCGACTAAAAAGCTCGGTTCCATGGTAGAAATCCTTTGTGAAACTGATTTTGTCGCAAAAAATGCAGATTTTCAAGAATTAGCCAAAGAAATTGCCATGCATATTGCTGCCATGAGACCTGGGAATGTTAACGATCTTTTGGATCAACCCTATGTCAAAAATCCGGATATGACCGTTAAGGATTTAATCAATAGTCATGTGGCTAAATTAGGAGAAAATATTCAGATAGGCCGGTTTGAAATATTTCAGATTTAAGCTTCAATTACCAATTACCATTTTCCATTTACCAATAATTTACCATTTGCCAATGAGTCATTTTCAGAAAATGAATAAATGATCCAATGTTAATTCAATGGAAATTGATAGATGATAAATGTAAAATTATAAATTGTTTATACTTATTCCACTCACATTAATATTGGCGTCTGTTGTGGGAATCTCAGTTATTATTTTTCGCAAGATGCCGTATCTAAACAAGCTTAACCCCGAAACCCACCCGCCTGTGCAAATGGGTGTTCTGGGTGATTTTTTGACTGATTTGTTTCCTGAATTTTCGGAAGGGACTAAAAGCTTAAAACTGAAAAAATATGGACATTTGTGGCTCATAGAGGTTGAGAAGCTTCTCCGTCGCCTGCGGGTCGCCTCATTAAAAATGGACAGAATGTCAGAATCATGGATAAAGAGAATAAGAAGAAGAGGGCATGGTTTTAGAACTGCAACTTCTGCTGTCGGGGAGAAAGTGGGAATAATGGAGACCCATGTTTTTAAATCTCAACTTGCTCCCAAAATAACTTTGGAGGACATGAAGAGGGAAGAGCAGGGATTAATAATAGAAATAGCCAAAAACCCCAAGAACGCTAAGTTATACGAAACTCTTGGTGATCTCTATGTAAAAATGAACAACTTTTCCGACGCTAAAGAATCATTTGAGGCGGCGATAGAATTGAATCCCAACAGCGAAACGCTTCAAAAAAAGCTTTCTCAAGTAGCTGAAAAACTCAACACTAAAATTAACTAGATTTCACTTTCTAAACCTCAAGTTTTTTGATAAAATAGGATTAAGCCTGAGTAGCTCAATAGTAGAGCAACGCATTTGTAATGCGTAGGTTGTCGGTGCAAGTCCGACCTCAGGCTCCAATTAACTTGCTGAAGTAGTTAACAATGCGGTATAATTTATGAATGCCGCAACCTTGGACAGCAAACCAGAAAGCCATTTATCGTAAAGAGCTTTCTATTCTCTATGTAGCAAGGAATCTCACCATCGGGGAAATTTCTATTTTGTTAGGGATTAAACAAAGTACTGTGTATGATCGGCTTATAAGACTGGGAATTAAAGTTGATAAGAAGAAAAAAATTCATGCATTCAATCGGAGGAGATTGCCTATTAATATAAAGAAAGATGAATTGTTGGCAGAGATTATAGGGATTTTATTGGGAGATGGTCATCTTTCAAGTGGACAAGTTTGGGTTACTCTGGGGACAAAAGAAAAAGCCTATGCTAATTATGTCGATAAATTATTCTTTAAAATATTCAAATATAATCTAAAATCTTGTGTTAGAAAAGATGGAAATCTTGATTTGTACATAGGATTCAAAGATCTCGTTAACTATTTTAAAGATATGGGATTGGTGGAAAACAAAGTTTGTTCTCAAGTGGGAGTGCCTTTATGGATATTGAGAAATAAGAAATTCTACACACCTTGTTTGAGGGGGTTGTTTGATACTGATGGTTCTATTTACAAAATAAGATCTGGTCATCAAATTTCATTTAGGAATATGTCTGTACCATTGCTTAAAAACATAAGGTTTATGCTTTTAAAAATAGGCTTTAATCCTTCACAAATATCGAATTTTAGTGTATATTTGACCAGAAGGGATAATTTATATAGATTTCGAAGTATTATCGGAAGCAGAAACCCTTTTAAGCACAGAAGACTTGAAAAATGGGCGGTTGGTGGAGCAGCAAACACACTAGACTGTAAATCTAGCGGCCGTTGGCCTTCGGGGGTGCAAGTCCCTCACCGCCCACAAATGATCAGGAAAAAGGGTTCGCAATATGTTATTCTTTCGAAAACTGGTAATAAAGTGCTTGGCAAGTTTTATTCAAAAAAAGCCACATTGAAACGTTTGCGACAAATAGAGTTCTTTAAACACAAAAAACAATCGCCGTTGTAGCTCAGTGGTAGAGCAACTCCATGGTAAACCAATTGCCCAGTATGGGAGTAATCTTATATTGAATCCCGAATAACGGTTAAAGGCCTTGCATAGGTTCAGACCGTGGCGTATTATTAAGTACGCTCGAACGACTGACAAGGGTTTCCGCCTAAAGCGGAAAAAGATACAGTCTAATCCTCTAATAATGCAGACCAAAATAGAGGTATTCATGAAGGAGTAGGTCGTCGGTTCAATCCCGACCAACGGCTCAAAATAAAATGCCCCGTTTGGGGCTTTTAATCTTTTGTATACGACTCGGCTAAATAAATTCTGGGTATATTTAACGCTTCGGCTTGTTCGTGTTCCCATGTCGCGCCGACAGAATGTTCCCAACCCGGAAGAAAACAAAATAGTTTTAGGAGGCCAGATTGAAAGATGGGCAAGTAGAATTCTTCCAATAAACGATTTCCTTGAAATTTCGGATCGGATTTATATATTCTTAGCATGTCATCCTCAAAGGGTATTTGGCTAAAAACACATAAGCCGTCAGCTGATATTCTCTCAATAGCCCTAGAAAAAACTTCTAAGTTTTCTTTTTTTGAACCTTTGCCGCCTGTTGATATGGGTCCGCAAATCATGGCGACTGGCTGAAAGGGATTTTCGTGATACATTTCCCTGAGGATTATCATGGCTGTTATGCGAAGGTCTTTATAGTCACCGGCTGTTCTAATTTGTTTCAGAACTCTGCGAGTGTAGTATTTAGTCAAAAATTTCCTCCTTATTTCAATGTGCAGATTATAAAATTATAGAGCATTTCCACAAAAAAGCAAGGGGGCTAGCCTTTTTTGGGGTTTAGTGCTAGAATAGATTAAATTTTTAGAACGCAGCTGGCTTGGATGAGTCCGAGGCAAAAGCGAGCATTCGACTGAGCCATAGATATCTATGACGAAGGAGAAGCGGAGCTTTTAACGAAGGAATCGGCCAAGAGCGTGCTCGCCGTAGTTTAGGCGAGAGCGGCCAGCAAGTTATATATGGCACAAGATAATTTATTAAGGATGAAGTGTACAATTTGCAAGCAAGCCAACTATTATACTTCCAAAAACAAGAAATTAGTTACAAGGAAGCTGGAATATAAGAAATTTTGCAAATGGTGCAAGAAGCATACTCCTCACAAAGAAGCGAGAATTACAGGCTAAGGCCTCGAAGATTTTGATATATTATGATAAAATCAGCTAAAAGCTGATTTTATCATAATGGGAGTGTCGTCTAATGGTAGGACTCTTCTCTCCAAAAGAAGGTATCCCCGTTCGAGTCGGGGCACTCCCGCAGTAAAAGTAAAAACGCCTTCGGGCGTTTTTACTTGCCATATCTGCTTCGTTTGCTATTATGTTGGCAGTTGCTTTTAAAACACAAAGGAACAAAGTGGAAACTCAAAAAGGCGCGAAGATAGGATTCATTTCAAGAATAGATTATGGCTCAAAGGGATTTCGCCAGTCTGCAATCCGCGAAGCGTTTCGTATTTTTGAAAATATAGAAAGCACTCATTTCAATATTCTGGCTGGAGGGCTTGTGTCCCAGAAAGCCATTATTGGTCAGATGAAGGTGTATGTGAAAGAACGAGGGGCAGAGCTCAATTCCAAAGAACGCTCTGAACGAAAAGCAGAATTTGAGGATGAATTTCTCCATAAATGTGCCGAAGAATTAGCCAAAATTATTCCGGTTGTTTACGGACCCGATCCGGAAAATAGTCGGAAAGAAAAGGTAATTGACTTGTTCATTGTGCCCAGTCTTGCGTTTGACGGAGAGATAGGGGAACATATTGCTCTTCTTCTTGCTGAAAAGCGGAATGATATCCGCGTGATGAATTCGGGAGGCGATCGTTTTCTGGTCAGATATGTGAATAAACTCATCTGGGTTCTTACTCCAGTGAAGGCTGTCTGGATGCGTGGTGATTACTTTAGCACCGCAGTTGAACGTGTTATCAAGGACAAGATTAAACAGACCTCGCAAGGGTCTCCTGACCTTTACGTAATCGGCTGTTTTGGTTCCAGTATCCATAAGCCAAAAGGTGAACTGAAATATCAATATGTTTCGGTTCCTGTTTGTCACCGTCTTGAAGATACGCGTGTTGCTGAAAACCAAGTTGGTGTTGCAATTCTGGAATTTCCGCCTGACGGCAGAATCCATAGATATCGGGTGCATAGTCTAAAGGATATGGTTGCTCGAGAATTGAGTTTTGTGGTTGCGCCTGAAAGGGTAACTGCGAATCAGAGAAAAATAATTGAAGCAATCAAATCTCGTGGCTGGGTTACCCCCGGAATTATTCGGACTGAATTTGGTATTAGCGCGGAAAATGTCCAAAAAGAAATGACCAATCTGATGAAGAAAAAGACTTTCCGTCGAAACGGGGAAAACTGGCCCGGCATCTATTATCAGGAACAGAGCCACAAATATTATTTTGACCTAAAGTATCTTCAAACGAAGTTGCGCTATGCGCCACTGATGGGACCTTTCCAGGAAGACAGAATCGTTTCATTCGCCTGTCTTCATGCCGGTTCAGTGGAAACTGATTATAATTTTTTTATTAATCGTATTCCTGAAATTATTCTTGCTCAAAATGCCCAGCTTCTTGTTGGAGCGGGAGACATTATTGAAGGTAATGAACATGACCTGATGATTAAGGGAGAAATCATTGCCGGTGCCAATAACACTGCGCAAGAAAAGTGGGCCGCCAACATGGTTGGCATGGTGATGGCCAAAGTTTTCAAAACCAAATTTGAACAAGCCATGAGAGTCGCCGACAAGACTAAACTTAGTCCCGAAAAAGTTCTTGAAATGGTCCGCGCTTCGCTTATCGCGTTCAATGTCATTCCGGGAAATCATGATCTTTGGTCAACCAAACATGGACACACTCCGCTGGAAACTTTCAGAGCAACTCTGGAAGCTTTCCTTACCGAAAAAATTCAGAAATTTCTTGCTTTCTATAAGTTGCCCTTAGTTGCTGTTGGGTTAGCGGTAGGGGAGAAGATTACCAGCCAGAATGTTTATCAACTGAATTCTGGTTTGAAACTTTCTGTTCAGCATCCTCATATGTCACGAGCGAAGACCACTTCGATTCGGCCACAGGAGATGATGGATTTTGGAAAACGTATTGGTTGTCAGGTTACTATCGGAGCGAATTTTCACGTTGGTGAAACAGTAGCCGAATGGGATATGGATCTTGGACAATGCGTGTGTCAGGAAATTGGCACTATTAAACACGGTTCAAACTTTGAACGAAATAAAATGAAGACAGTTGATCAGGGAGTTGGTTATCTGCGGGTTGTCTCAAAAGATAGACGAATCGTAATGACTGAAAGTATTTTTGATGGCGCAATTAATCCTGGCCCTCCGATTGATAATGTCGATGTTGTTAATATGTATCTTCAGAAGATTGGAATTTCTCCAATCAAGTAAAATTAATCCCGCCAATGGCGGGATTTTAGTTTTCCAATATTTTTTTAGAATTTTAAAATATATCTATCTTTAGTTTTCTGGTTTTTTCTTTGGAGTGTTCTATCTGTTTGAGCAATACTTCTACATCCTCAACTTTATACAGCCGATAGTTATTCACAGGGTTGCGGTAGGCGATAAGTTTGCCGGCGTGGTCCCAGTTGCGAACCGTCAAGGGGGTTACTCCAAGTAATCTGGCGACATCATTTACTGTTAGAAATTTCTTTGGCATAGGATATAAAAATTAAAAGTTAAAAATTAAAAGTATAAAGTTTAATAAACCGTTCAGTCATGAGGCCACAGAGTTTAAATGTTTTTATTAAACTTATCATATCAATGTTTATAAGTGTTTATGTATTAATTTTACTTTTATGTTCAGGCAAGGTCAATGTTGATAAGTTAAGCCGTTGGAAATTGAAAATTGTTAATTGGTAATTGAAGTTTTTTGAATCTTATTCAAAAATTGGCCAGTTATCAACACTTTTTCAACCTCCGATGGTATACTTTATACATCGGAAAGAAGGAATCTTCGTTGGGTCTGAAAGAGGTCCGGCAAAGCTATCCGATATCGTATCGGATGTAGCGTTTTGTTGTTGTAAATTAACAAAAATACATCCGTATCGTGTGTTTAAAAAATAAGAAAAAAGAAATGCACAGAAGTTGGTTTAAAAACGGCTCAATCCCGCCAAGGGCGGGATTGAGGGAATGCACACCCGAAGCTCGTAAGGAATTACGGGCTTTAGGTTTTTTAATTATAGCTGGAAATGAGGACAAAATCAATTAGTAAATTGATGTTTGTCCGAGTGAACCAGATATATCAGCGAAGCGGTAATATAGCGTAAATTAGATGGATTTTCAAGACAAAAATCAACACTGGATCTCGATGTTTGAAGCATCAAAATTATGTGCCTACTCACAAGAGTATTTGAGTTTGCTTGCAAGACGGGGAAAGATTTTTTCTAAAAAACTTGGAAGGAATTGGTTTACCACGAGAGAGGCGGTAGATGATTATTTAAAAACACAAAGTGTTTTCGTTTCTATGCCAAAAAATATTTTTGGCCAACTGACTGCTTCACTGACGCCTGAAGAACCTGAAAAAGGAGAGCCAATTAAACACACAGAGCACTCTAAAATATTTGAAGAATTTGAGAGATTAAATCCGCAGATATCTTTTAATGTCGGAAAAGAAATAAAACCACAATTTCCGATTGTAACTCAACCAGTCCCGTCCGATTTAAGGTCCGACCTTTTTCCTCCAAGGTCGGACCTTTTGTCAGAAAAACTGGATAAACTTTCTGGTTCGCTTGAACTCTTTGCCGACAGGGTAACCAGAAAACTTGAACAGCCTCAGGAAGAGCCTCTGACTCTGGAACAAAAAGATTTTTTTGATACAGAAATTACTTCATTCTCACATCGTTTAAAAATATTTGACCGTTATGCGCGTTCTATGATGCGTAATCCCGTGAGAATGACGACGGTAATGATTACGGCAATTGTCGCGATATTTATAATCGCAGGCGGGTTTAGCTTTGGGCAGGCCGACTATGTCGTCCAACAAATTAAAAAAGCATTTAAAGATGCCGATACGATTCAAGGACATTTCCCAGGGACTCATGCTAATGAAGTTCTTGTTTTAGATAAATCGGGAAATGCTTCAATCTTCGGGCATATAGAAACTCAAGGTCAATTCCGTTCTTATGCCCCAGACGGTGTGGCGCCAATTATAGTTGACTCTACAACATTAGTAGAAAATCTAAACGCTAATTATTTGGATGGGTTGGCGTCTAAAGATTTCACTTTAGCTTTTGTGACGAAGAATGGTAACCTGACCCATGAAGATGTTTTCTTAGAGGGCAATGTTGAGGTGGGTAAAACATTAATCGTTAAAGGTGCGACGAAGCTCATGGATTCATTACAGGTTTATGGTGGTCTTGGTGTTTTCGGTGACGCGGTTTTTGGAAAAGACATAACTTTAACAAGCGGTACTATCCACATAAACAATACCTCGTTGATTAAAAATTTAAATGCCGAATTTTTGGAGGGTACTCGTAAAAGCGATATTAATTTAAATTTTGTTACCGGCAACGGTTCAACTACTTCTAATTCAATTGCCGTCGGTGGTTTGGATGTTAATGGTACGAGTAATTTCAATGGCATTGGATTTTTTAATAAGGGTATTTGGGGTTCCACTGGCAGTTTCGGTACGCTCGGAGTTGCTGGCAGTGCCACTATTGGGAATAAAGATAATCCTGAAGGTGCGCGCTTTGTGGTTTATTCAAAATATTTTTCTGTTAATAATCTTGGCAACGTGGGCATCAGTGGAACTCTGACTGCCGGCAATACGATGGTTTCCGATTTGAAAGTAAGCGGCGAAGTAATATCCGACTTGATTCCTTCGGGCTCCTTTGATTTGGGTTCTGATTCAAACAAGTGGGCGAGTGTTTATGGAATTAACGGATATTTCGACAACATAACTGTTTCCGGAAGTTCGGGCTTTGCTGGAACAACAAGTTCGTCGTTTAGAATCAATACCGACAATGTTAGTTCCGATTCCGAAGACGCCTATCTGTCGTTTGAAAGAGGGACGACAACGCCGAACTCAACTCTAAAATGGAATTCAACCGAGAAAAGATTTGAATTCAATGAGCCGGTTTTTATTTCAAGTTCTAGTTTAACGACTTTTTCTGTATCTGGCGGAGCGTCGTCGCTATCAAACACTTTGTATGTTCAAAATTCCGGCAGCGTTGGAATAGGGACTACCTCGCCGACTGCTTCCGCGCTCTTAGATTTGACTTCAACCACGCATGGCTTCCTTGCTCCGCGCATGACTCAGGTTCAGCGTGACGCCATTTCTTCTCCCGCTGCCGGATTATTAATTTTTAACTCCGACACCACCACTTACAACGCCTACAATGGTTCCACATGGCTTCCAGTCGGCGCGTTAAAAACTAGAGAAGGTTTAGTTAATGTGCAATTGAACAGCAATACTTTGTCTTTTTCGCCGTCCGGTTTTGCAGTGACGGCTTCTGGCTCCACTGAAACTCTCGTCGGGATTGATTATCTCAACGGTCCCGCTTCGCGTTCAATCTCGCAATCCATCACCGGCTTGTGGACTTTCGTTAATGGCGCGAGTGTTTCGACAAATTTCGAAATCGGGGGGACAGCCTCAATTGGTGGTAATACATTTTTGAGAGGTGACTTATCTTTTGTCGGTACCGACCACACAGGTCTTCGTTTGAATAATCTCACTACCGCGCAAAGAGATCTTATTTCAACTTTGGCCGGACAGACTATTTTCAACACCACAGTGACGAAGATGCAGGTCTACAATGGCACCACTTGGAAAAATGTCGGCAATCCAGAAATCGGTGCCGAAGTGACCGGTGGCACGGCCGGCTCGGTCTTATTTGTCGATGCATCCGGCAATCTTGGTCAGGATAATGATAATTTTTATTGGGATGTGGCTAATAGTCGATTGGGTATCGGCACAAAGACACCGACAACAAAATTTGAAGTTTCTGGTTCAGCCTCTGTCTCCGCTAATTTTGAAGTCGGTAGTGTAGCTTCCATTGGTGGAAACATGTATGTGAAAGGCAACGTCGGCATCGGGACGACGGTGCCGGGGGCAAGGTTGCACTTATATAATGCTCCGACTGCTGGGTCAGCAGGCACCATGTTAAACATAGAAAATCCTACGGCAAATAGTTATTCAACGATGAGAATAGGAGAAAGTTTTGGGGTACCCGACAAGAGTGGTTATTGGATATATTGGAACAGTAGTTGGGTTCCTGGAGCTTATACTTATCAAAAACCAAACAGTATGTTTTTTCAAACTGGTGCTGGGGCGACTAATGGGTTTGGATTTGCGACTTTGGCTGAGAGTGCTCCAATAACTTTTTACAATTCAATAAGTGGAACGGTAACAGATGTTATGGATATAGTAAACGGCAACGTCGGCATCGGGACGACGGCGCCGGGGGCAAGGTTGGATGTTATTAGCGATGTTATTTTCCGCGAGGGCCTTCAGGTTGCCGGCACGGCCACAGTTTCCTATTCAAGATTTGGCACTGGTACGACCAATCACGCCAATTATATCAGCGCATCTAATGACCTTTTGGTTTCGGGCGATTTGGAAGTCATTGGTACTGGTTCCTTTGATTCAAACGTTGTGCTTGGCACGACCACCACTGATTCGCTTATCGTCAATTCAAATATCAAGAGCGATTTGATTCCGTTCACTAATGCCTTCAACCTCGGCTCAACCACTAACCACTGGGGTTCACTTTATGTTGATACGGCCAATATTGGCACATTGAACGCGCCGAATGCTTCCATCTCCGGCACTACCGCCAATGATTTTCTTATCAATTCCGACAATGTTACGGCCGACACCGAAAATATGTCCGTTACTTTCAATCGAGGCACAGCAATCGTCAACTCGGCTTTGCAATGGGATGCGACTAACAAGCAATTCAATTTCAATTTTCCGATTCTGGTTCAAACAGTGGACGTGCCGGAGCCGGCTTATGACTTCACCAACCTGACCTTAAAAGGTGCCTTTAATCAAGGGACACACAATTATTTTAATATTAATGATTACAATGGTTTACAGTTATTAGCAGTCGGGTCGAGTGGCTGGTTCTCAGCCTCAGGCTCGTTCCAGGCGGGTGGTGCTTCTGTTGCCACGGCTTCGTACTCACGTTTTGGTGCTGGTACAACTACTCATGGCCTTTCCGCTGCGGATGACTTATTGGTCACCGGTAAACTTGAGATTCAGGACAATACCTATTTTAGTGCCAATTCAATCGTAAACTTTGCTGGTATTGCTTCCGCCTCTCGATTTTATGCCCAGTCGGGCACGGCTGCTTCGCCGTCGTTCGCGTTTACGACCGATCAAGATACCGGATTTTACAATCCTGCCCAGGAAACTCTTGGATTCTCAACGTTTGGTATTGAGCGGGCACGCTTTGATTCAAATGGCAATCTCGGCATCGGCACTCAAAACGTTGATACTAAATTTGAAGTTGTTGGTACGGCGTCAATATCGCAGAGTACTTATTTAGCGACAGTGTCCGGTAATGTTGGTATTGGCACTACAACAACTGGTAATAAGTTAAGCGTTTATGGAGCAATAGAATTTCCGGCTAATGCGACAGGAACATTTCTTGGTACTACAACCGGAATTTATCAGAAGACACTTAACCAATTTAATATTGTAACCGCTGGAGGGGACAGGGTCAGTGTTGATTCTTCCGGCAATGTCGGTATCGGATTAACTACTCAAGGCAACCGATTTGAAATTAAAACTGCCGCTGACAGCGATGGTGTTATGATGCGCGAGTCATATGGCGGTTCCTCGGCATTATTCAGTGTTTTGCAAAATGTTGGCGATGGTTCCGGTTCTACTCTTAAACTTTACGACGGAGCAGGTAATTTGGCGGCCAATACAAAAATTAATATTGATTCGGGAACCGGTGCCACATATTTCAATGCTTCCGGCAACGTCGGCATTGGGACGACGAGCCCCGGGGCGAAACTGGATGTCGCTGGTACGGCCTCGGTATCATCAAACTTCGGAGTAAATTCCAATAAATTCTATGTTGACGCAACTAATGGTCGGGTCGGCATCAATACCAAAAACCTTACCGAAGCTTTTGAGGTCTCCGGCAATGCCTCAATCTCCAACACGCTATACGCCACCAACGCTGGCAACGTCGGCATCGGAACGACGGCGCCAGGTGCTAAGCTCAATATTGTCGGCGATCTCGTCGGAAATACAAATCCGCTGTTTCAAGTTGCTTCTCTTTCAGCCCTTTTCAGCATACTAGAAAATGGTAATGTCGGTATCAATTCCGGCGGAACTATTGATACCAGATTTGAGGTCGGCGGGACGGCCTCCATTTCCGGCGCTTTAACTCTCGGTAGTACACTGACAGTGGCTGGCCATGTTGTATTCAACACTGCCTCTATTTCTAGCAATTTTGAAGTCGGCGGTTATGCCTCCGCTTCCGTTTATAAAGGCGGACTATTAGCTTTGACCGGCACCGGTTCCAATTCTTTTGCTGGTTCGTTGGAACTATCCAAGGGTTTACGCTTCGGCAATCTTACTCAGACCGGAACCGGTTCTAACTATTTTGCCGGTAACGTCGGCATCGGAGCTATCACCCCCGAACAGGAGCTTGAAGTTGGAGGGAATATTATTGCCTCTGCTTCAGGTAATGTTGATTTAATTCTTCGTTCTTCAACCACCAACGGCACTGCTAACAATAATGATGCCCAATTTACTATTCGCACCGGTTCTACATCGGAACGTTTTGATATTATCAATGGTGCCGGTGATAAATTAGTCCAAATTGCTTCCACTGGCGGAGTAAACATCATTGGTGTAACTGGCCAGCCTTTCCTGTCTTTTAGTAATAGTACCGCGCCAGCGACAAAAGTATGGAGCCAATATTTACAAAATGGAGATTTCCGAATTTACGAAAACGCTATCGGCGGGGGTGATCATTTCACTATCATGGGTGGAACCGGTAGTATCGGCATCGGTTCGACCGCGCCAGTAGCTCGACTTGATGTCGTCGGAAATCCCAGTTACCCGAACGTCGCCCTCTTCCGCGTCGCCTCCGCTTCCGGCATCGCTTCTTTTTATATCACTAAGGGTGGTAATGTTGGCATCGGCACAAGCGTGCCATCGTTCAAGCTTGATGTCGTCGGTGACATTAACATTCCCACCGGTAGCCAATACAAAATCAATGGCGTGGACCAGGCGTTTGACAAATGGACCGCCGGCGCCGGCAACGATATCTATCGGCAAAACGGCAATGTCGCCATTGGCACGACTACTACCACCAACGCCAAGTTTTACGTTGAAGGCACGGCCTCTATCTCCGGCAACTTTGATCCCGGCACTGATAACACCTATTCTCTCGGCAACTCAACTTATCGCTGGAAAGACATCAATGTCGGACCCGGCAGTTTCAAACTATCTTCAACCACAGGCACATCAGGCGCGGGAGCTAATTACACCCTCGGTCAGATAACTTTCGGTTCCGGTTCGTCACTCTCGTTTGGCACTTCCGCCGTCGGTTCCGGTAACGCCGGCAGTTTGGCTTTAAATACTAATGGTACATCAAGATTGTTTGTCTCCAGCGCCGGAAATATTGGAATAGGCACCACAAACCCGTTAACTCTATTATCCCTTGTCGGCACTGCTGGCAATAATGCCTTGATGAATATTGCTTCATCGTCTGGCATTAGTGTTTTCAATGTATCAAAATCTGGCAACGTCGGGATTGGGCTGACACCGTCGACAGCGTTGTTAAGCTTAGCTACCGGTGGTGTGTTGAAACTCGGCTCGAATGCGACACTAGGTTTTGATCAATCCGCTATTCAGTTGCAAGCAGGCACTTACTCCACCGGCGGCGGTGAAATTTTTCTCGATAAAGACAACTATTTGTCAGTAGGAAATAATGTGTATACCGCTGGGGCGGCTGACAAATATGCCAGTACAGGGCCTGCTCAAAAATTGCAGTTGTACGGCGGTACTTTTAAGTTTAAGGTTGCTGCTTCTAATACTATCAATACCGCGATCACATGGACTGATGCCATGACGGTTACTAATGGCGGTAGTGTCGGCATCGGGACGACGACGCCACTTGCGAGTACGAGATTATATATCAAGTCATCAGGCGCAACATCGGCGACACAGGCGCTCATGACCTTCGATTCCAATGGTGTCGATCTTATGTATGTCCGTGATGATGGTTATGGTTATCTGAAAGCTGCAGCTTGGGCCTATGGTTCCGATATTCGTCTAAAGGAAAATGTCAGTTATTTTGGCAATGGGCTGGATAAAATTCTTCAATTGAATCCAGTGAAGTTTGATTATATAAACGGAATAAAAGATAACCTAGGTTTTATCGCTCAAGACGTTCAACCAGTGATTCCTGAAGCAGTGGTCATAACCAATCAAGAAACGGGAATGTTGGGACTTAAAACTGACTTTATTATTCCGTATTTGGTCAATGCCATCAAAGAATTGGATACAAAATTCAACTCTTTGGCCTCTGGCAGCACAACATTTACTGTCAATGTCGCCTCTGGCTCATTTAATCAACTCTGTATAGCTGGCGAATGCCGTTCTTCGTGGCCGGTGGCGCAGAGCATGGATTTATCTTCGTACGCCCTAAAAACCGATTTATCTCCATTTGCTTCAATCGCTTCTGTCTCGAATCAGGAATTACGAATCTCCAATCTCGAATCAGGAATTATGAATCAGGAATTAGGCCTGATTTCCGCCAGTTCCAGTCTCGGATTTAGAATTTCGAATCAGGAAACACGAAGTACGAATCAAGAATTAAGAATTACGAATAACGAAAACTCAATTTCAGACCTTAATTCTCAACTCGTACTTCTTAATTCTTCTGTTGCCGGTCTCGCTCTTGCCAGCGCTTCTCTTAATTCCTACTTCCTAATTCCTAATTCCACTCTGAGTGGCACCATCGTCGGCAACCTGATTCCCGCCGAGACAAACACCTTTGACATCGGTTCTCCTGATAAACGATTAAACAACATCTTTGGTCGTAACATCGTTGCTGGTGACTTAACCTATTCTGAAACCCTCTCCGCTATTACCAATGCTCCTATGGTTGTCGGTGATATCCTCGCCCTATATGCCTCTGCTTCTGATGGTTCTGGTACTCATACCGCCCCAATGCATCTTTCCACCGCTATCGGCAGTATCGCCGGTAATATCGGTATTGGTACTACCACTGCCACTTCCAAACTAACCGTCGTCGGAGATATCTATGCCACCGGCAACATCACTTGTGGCGGAAGTTGTGGTGGGACTGCCGGAAGCGCCAATACTGGTCTAGTCCAAGCCTTTACCGGCTTACAATTAAGAACCGCCACCGATGGCAATGCCACTACCAAAGTCACCTTAGTCCACGCCGACCAAATCGTTACTTCCGATGGAGCCAGAAAAATCCCCGCTGACAACCTTTCAGCGACAATTACAACAAGTGGCATCAATGGTTTAAGAGCCTCTCAAGCCGAAGCCGCAAGCACTTGGTACAAAGTGATGTATGCTTATGGCAATTCCGGCGAAGGTCTCTATCTGGAGCAGGCGAAAGATTATTTTTTGGATGGAACGCAGGCAACGAACGATAGTGGCTACGGACTCCGCAATGTTACAGGGGGAGACGACTTACTTGCGCAAAAATACACAGCGGCCACGTCGGGAAAGTTAGAGAGCTTTAATTTCAAAGGCCAAAAGACTTCGACACCAACTGGGAACTTTTGGCTCACATTAGAGGCTGATTCGGGTGGTTATCCATCAGGAGTGGCGCTGGCAACTAGTCGGAAGTTGGATGTTTCTACGCTTGCGTCTTCTGCTCAGGTTGTTAAGTTCATCTTTGACACACCCTACTCCGTTGTATCCGGCACGGTTTATCATGTCGTCCTGCAAAGTGACTACACAAAGAGCGATTCTGTGTATATTTCATGGTTGGCTCACACAGCTGGTAGTTATGCAGGTGGCAATACAGAAAAACATGCCGATGGGGGTGCATGGTCGGCTGTTGCCGCGAGAGATTTTTGGTTCCAAGTTTATGTCACCCGCAACGACAACACGGTCACTCCGCCAACTGGCTACAATACCGGCTACGCCCAAATCGGCTGGGTGTATAACAATAGTGGAAGTAATTTTAAGGCATTCAATCAAATTGATCATAGGGTTACCTATGACTACGTGACTATTAATGGTGCTGTTACCTCAACGGCGCCTATTCTAACAGACATATCTACAGCAATTCCTCCCGGAGCGATACAATCTTATTGGTCTTTAGAAAATAATACCGCAGGAGGTAGCGACAGGGTACAGGGTGTACTGTCTGCTTCTAATTTTGACATTGGCACCATTTATTGGACCAGTCCACAATCTGGGGGGAATAATCCAATAGGCCCAGCTTTGGTTGATTATCAGTCCGCATATATATCGGTCGGTGCTGGGACAGGGGCATTTTATCTTACGCAATATGACTGGTCCTCCGGTTCCCCCTCCTCCGCCTCCGTCGCCGGAGCCGACTGGTCTTTGAATGGAACAAGCGCGTATTATCTAGGCGGTAATGTCGGCATCGGTACGACCACCCCAACCCAAAAGCTAGATGTGAATGGCAGTATTAATTCATCTGGCAATATCAACTCCTCCGGCCTATACCTCGGTGGCGGGGCATCGGGTCTCAAAATACTATCCAATGGCAACGTCGGCATCGGCACCCTCACCCCGACCGCCTTATTCCAAGTCAACGGCACGGCCTCCATCTCTAATGCTTTCTACGTCACTTCCGGTCAGAACGTCGGCATCGGCACCTCCGCTCCGACTGCCAAACTAGAAGTCAACGGCAGTATCCGAATCGCCAATGGTAGTGGCGGAAGCATCACCTTCGCCGACGGCACCACCATGTCATCATCTGCCGGTCTCTTAGCGGGGGATTCATCCATCGGTGATGTTAACCTAGTGGCTGATACCGACAACAATACCACCGGAATGATTAACTTCGTCACCGGCAGTAGTAATAAAATGGTCATCCTCAACAATGGCAATGTCGGCATCGGCACCGCAACACCTGGATACAAATTTGAAGTCGCAGGCACCGGCTATTTCTCAGGCGCCATGACTTTGGGTTCAAGTCTTTTGATTAACAACAGGGGAGAGTTCCAAGGCACCGCCTCGGCATCATACCTCCTTACCGGCAACACGCTTCAAGTCGGAGGCTTTGCGAGTGTGGCTTACTCAAGATTCGGCACCTCAACTACTGGCCATGCCAATTACATCACCGGCTCAAATGACCTTCTCATCTCCGGAGACCTGGAAGTAGACGGTTCCATCTCTGCTCAATTCGCCTCTGTCTCCCAGATGTTTATCGCCAACAACACAGCCAGCGCCTCAGTACGCTTTAACTCAAATGGCTCTGGTGGAACCAACCAAAGCCAATTCTCTATCGGAGAAAGCATTGGAACAGAACGACTAAGTATTTTTAACAACGACAACAGCCCGATGTTTACAATCGCAAGTACCGGCAACGTCGGCATCGGGACGACGGGACCGGGAGATGCGCTGGAAGTATCGACTGGAACGGCTGACCAAGGTCTCACAATTCGCAGTTCAAACACAAATGGTTCACCGGCTCTCCGCTTTTCGAGTAATGCCACTGATTCAGGCGACAGAAACTGGGCAATAGATACCAGCCACTATGCTTTTGGAGATTTTGTGATTTGGCAATCAACCGCCAAAGCTGGCAATGCGCCAAGCGCATCGACTGGTACGGCACGATTGATGATTAATCCCTCCGGCAACGTCGGCATCGGGACGACGGCGCCAGGCAGTGTACTGCACACACGCGGGACAGGCAGTAATGGTGGCGTGGAAATACAGGAATCGGTCGGAAACACTTACCGTCAAATCTATATGTCGGGAACCGGCACTCTTCAGTTCTGGAACGGGACAAATGAGGCCTACATCGATACGGCCGGCGTATGGCACAATGCTTCTGACATCATTCTGAAAACTGACATTCAGCCAATCAAATATGGCTTGGCCGACTTGCTTAAACTCCAACCCCGCTCTTATAAAATGAAGGCCGATGGGTTGGTTCAAATAGGTCTTATAGCTCAAGAGGTTGAGCCGATAATTCCCGAAGTCGTGTCTACCAGTGAGCACGGATTGAAAGGATTGGCCTATGGCAACTTAATAGCGCTTACTATTGAATCCATCCAAGAGCTCAACACCAAATTCAATTCTCTTGCCTCTGGCGACTATACCTTCACCGTCAACATCGCTTCCGGTTCGTTTGATACTCTTTCCACCGACGAACTCTGTCTCGGTGGTGTATGTAAAACATCCTGGCCGACCACAGACACGAATCACGAATTAAGAATTACGAATTTGGAAAACCAAATACCCAACTTCGCTTTGTCTGCTTCCGTTTCTTCGGCTTTTTCGGCCCTTGATTCAAGATTCATGCTTCTTGCTTCATCTTCAGCATTTGTCACCCAATCCCAACTGACCTCGGCCCTGGCTAACCTCACCCTTGCTTCCTCAAGCATGGACCTATCTGCCTATGCCAAACTCTCCGACCTTCCCGACCTCTCCCAATATCTCAAATTCTCTGACATAGCTTCCGGTTCAAGCAACAATGGCCTCCTCTCCGGCATCATCGTCGGCAACATGATTCCGGCCGTCACTAATACCTTCGATATCGGTTCTCCCGACAAGCGTCTTAACAACATCTATGGCCGAAACATCGTCGCCGGCGACTTAGTATACTCTGAAACCACATCTGCTATTACTGGCGCTCCTCTCGTTGTCGGAGACATCCTCGCCTTATATGCCTCCGCCTCCGATGGTTCTGGCACCCATACCGCTCCGATGCATCTCTCCACCGCCATTGGCAGCATTACCGGTAATGTCGGTATCGGCACTACCTCTCCCACCTCTAAACTGACCGTGGTCGGAGACATCTACGCCACCGGCAATATTACTTGTGCCGGCTCCTGCGGCGGCACCGGCGGCGGCAACAACACCGGCCTCGTCCAGGCCTTTACCGGCTTACAATTAAGAACCGCTACCGATGGCACTGCCACCACCAAAGTCACTCTCGTCCACGCCGACCAAATCGTTACCTCCGATGGAGCAAGAAAAATCCCTGCTGACAACCTTTCAGCGACAATCACAACATCTGGCATCAATGGCTTACGAGCCTCCCAAACCGAAGCGGCCTCCACTTGGTACAAAGTTATGTACACCTATGGCACAAGCGGTGAAGGTTTGTATCTGGAGCAGGCAAAGGATTATTACAATGACCAATCTTTTACAACTTCGCGTGACTCTAACCAAGAGCTAAGAGAGCTTACAAGTACAGCCACTGATAAATTAGCCCAGGGCGTTACCTTTGCTACCGCTGGCGAAGTTCCATTTGTTGACATCAGTCTATCTAGAGCTGGGGCAGTATCAGGAAATATATGGTTAACGCTCGAAGCAGATTCCTCGGGAAATCCGTCAGGTACATCGCTTGCCACAAGCGATAAACTTGATGCATCACAAATATCTACAGCGGATTACCATTACATCAGATTTATATTCAGAAGTCCTGCTACTGTTTCCGTGGGAGCATATCATGTTGTGTTGAACGGAGATTATAATAGAAGTGATTCAGTAAAAATATATTGGGGTGGGGTTGCCGCCGGAGGTTATTCCGGGGGATTAGCCAAGCAGTATAATGGTACTACATGGAGTTCAGCAACTGGGGTTGGAGATTTCAATTTCAGGGCCTATGTCACCCGCAACGACAACACGGTCACTCCACCGACCGGATACAACACCGGCTACGCCCAAATCGGCTGGGTGTATAACGACAGCGGGAGCAATTTTGTAGCATTTACGGCACAAGACCGGAAAGTGAGTATGGGCAACGCGGCCGGGACTTCGTTAGCGTCGAATATCGCGTCGAATCTTGCCACACTTGCGTCACTTGCTACATATATTCCCCCCGGCGTCGTTAGGGTCACCTTAGAAGGCACGAGTACAAGTGGTTCACTACAAGTAGGAGGAGTACCGGATGGATATAACGGCGATGCTTCGTTTGCATTCGGAGGGTCGCGGTGGCAGTCGGCGGGCGGTATCGATTTCGGTTCAGCCACGACGGAGATGCAAGCAGTGTATTTGTTGTCGTCACACGCTACGAACACGTGGTACATTCCAATTGCGTATGACTGGTCCGAAGGTTCCCCCTCCACCGCCTCCGTCGCCGGAGCTGAATGGTCTTTGAGTGGAACCGATGGGTATTATCTGGCCGGTAACATCGGTATCGGCACCACCACTCCCACCCAGAAACTTGATGTGAATGGCAATATCAATACATCGGGCTTATATCTCGGTGGCGGAGCTTCCGGTCTCAAAATCAACTCTTCCGGCAATGTCGGCATCGGCACCCTTACCCCGACCGCATTATTCCAAGTCAACGGCACCGCTTCCATCTCTAATGCTTTCTACGTCACTTCCGGTCAAAATGTCGGTATTGGCACTTCTGCTCCAACATCAAAACTTGAAGTCAGTGGCAGTATCAGAATCGCCAATGGTTCTGGTGGCAGTATCATCTTTGCCGATGGCACGACCATGTCTAGTTCAGCCGGTCTCTTAGCCGGTGATTCATCAATCGGTGATGTTAACCTAGTCGCTGATACCGACAACAACACCACCGGCGCTATTAACTTCGTCACCGGAGCAAGCAACAAGATGGTCATCCTCAACAACGGCAACGTCGGTATCGGGACCGCTCTCCCAACCGCCTTATTTGAAGTCAATGGCAATATGAAAGTAGATGGTGTCTTAACCTTCGGTTCTGGCGCCTCTGTCTCCACCAACTTTGAAGCTATCGGATATGCTTCCATCGGCGGTAACATTACCACCAAAGGGACTTTGGTATCCTCCGGCACTGGTTCCAACTCATTTGCCGGTTCATTGGATGTTACCAAAGGTCTAAATGTAAACAGTGGCACGCTTCGGGTCACAACTGGTGGCAATGTCGGCATCGGCACCACAAATCCAACAGCATTAACCTCATTATATTCCACCGCCACTGCTTCATGGGACATTACTTCTGGCGGTTTGACCGACAAAAAATTCACCATTAAATCAAATTATGTAGGCACAGCCGATTTGGATAGTTTGAGTATGTATAATGGAGCTGGAACGGAGCTTTTCAGGATTGCTTCTAGTGGAGCATTGGGTCTTGGTAATTTCTATAACGAAGGAAGAACTGTCGGCAATGGCGCGCCAGCTGCCTCCATATCGCTTGATTTGTATAAACCTACAAATGGTTTCTTTGGTATTCGTTTTACCGGCGCTACCGGTCGCGATTTGATGATAGGTCGTGCGACTTGCGGCGCAGTCAGATGTTTACAGATAGGTGATGATATTGGTGGCAAATTCATGAGTGTTACCACCGGTGGCAACGTCGGCATCGGGACGACGGCGCCGGGGTCGCGACTAGATATAACTGGACCAAGCGGCGCCGGTAGTGTGGTATATGCAAGATTCATCGAAGGCACGACTGGCTCAGACAGAGGACTTCAATTTGCTGGCACCAATAATGCAGAGGCATCTATTCAATCAATCAACTCGGCCTACTCGGCTGCGGGCAGTCTAGCCCTTCAACCGACTTCCGGTTACGTGGGCATCGGGACGACGGATCCGCAAGGAACTCTCGACATCAGGTCTACTGGCGCGACTCCGTTTAGGGTTTACAAATCGGGAGGAAATGAAGTTGGACAGTTAACGTGGACTGGTACTGATGCTGGGCAAATAAATCTTTTGTCCGGTGCTGTAACGAAGGTTCAAATTTCCGCCTCGGGTGCCTCTTTCTTCAATGGTGGTACCGTCACCTTTTCTAGTTATGGCGCTGGCGCCTGCTGCGGTGACCTCGCCGAATTCTACCCATCTTCTGAACCGGTTGAAGCGGCCGATGTCATGGCCGTTGATCCCAACGCCACCGCCGGCACTGTCAAAAAAGCCCATGCCGGTGACACAGTCATGGGCATTGTCTCCACTAATCCCGCTATTGTTATTGAAGAGCAACATTTACTCATCGCCGGTGGACAAGACCAGTATGTCGGCGACCCAATGAAACCAGTCATCGCTCTAGCCGGTAAAGTTCCCGTCAAAATCTCCGAAGAAAACGGAATTATTCATACTGGTGATCGTCTGACCGTTTCGGCCACTCTCCCTGGTTATGCCATGAAACAGACCGAAGCTGGTCAATCTATCGGTATCGCTATGGAAAATTCAGCAGGTCTTGGTGGAACCGGCAAGGTAATGACTTTTGTAAACTTAGGATATGACAATCCGGTTGGCAATCAACCTTTTGTGGCTTCGGATGGCAATATTGGTATCGGTACAACTGTTCCAGCATACAAATTGCATGTCATAGGGGATATTGCCGGCACATCATTTGTAAATATTTCAACCAGAGAAGCGAAGAAGGATATAGAGTATGTGGATGAAGCGAGCAAGAGCTCCATTTTAGATAAGTTAGAAAATTTAAAAATAGCGAAGTATCACTATAATGAAGAATCTGTCGGCTCGCCGTTGCGTCTTGGCTTGATCGCGGAAGAAGCGCCGAGTGATGTGTTGGCGATAGGGGGTAAAGGTGTCGATATATACAAACTCGCGACATTTACTTTGGCTGGGGTACAAGAGCTTTCAAGTAAAGTCGCTTCGCAGGCAACCGCGTTTGAAATTCTGCAGGCCCGAGTGGCGTCGTTATCAGATCAGTTCACAGTTTACAGTTCACAGTTTACAGCGAGTGGCTCAAGTAATGTAACGGTTACTTCTTCTGGTTCACCAGTTGATGTTCTGGCCGTTTTAGCGAATGCGGTGCTGACCCGAGTTCAGAATCTCTGGGCTTCTGGAGACATAATCGCCGAAGGTATTAAAAAGACATATTTTTCTACTAGGACGGTCCTAGTAGGTCTGACCGATGATATTTCCACTCTTTTTGCCAACTGGGGAAGCCGAAGCATAACTATCGCCAATACGGCCGACGACGCGACCAAGGCATTATTTACTGGCAACTCAGCCCAAGCGGCGGACCAATCCAAAGTTGACCTGGCGAATCCGCCGGCTGGCGGAGGCGCATATCTGGCGACTTATGGCGTGGATTCTACAAGAGGGGAGATTCAACTTTCCGGCTCCTCACAACTCGTCGCCGGCGAAGCCAAGATTTACTTCGATTATTCTTTCAGCTCGATTATTGCCAGTTCATCAATGATTAAAGTCATCACCACTCCAACCTCAATCATGCAAGGCCAACTTTACGTCGAATCAAAATCCTCTTACGGCTTCGTCGTCAAAGAATTAAATTCGCAGGATAATGGTACCTTCGACTGGCTGGTAATTGGAAGAAGAAAAGGTTTTGAAGACCCGCAGCCAATTGACCTAATTTCTAATTCATCTAATTCACCTAATCAAACCCCAAGCCCCACGCCAGAAATAACTCCGACACCGACACCAACTCCCGACACGACAGTAAGTCCGACTCCAACACCTGATGCAACAGTTTCACCCACGCCGACTCCAGATGTAACTCCATCGCCAACGCCAGTTCCTGATGTAACTCCGACCCCAACCCCGACTCCAACACCGACTCCCGACGCCACAGTTTCCCCAACTCCCGAACCAACCCCAACCCCTTAAACCAACGGTTCTGATTCTGATATCAATTGTAAAGATGCCCATTACAATGTAATGGGCATCTTTACAATTTCTCCTCATTTATTAAGATAGATAAATAATATGAATAATAGAGATTATAGAAAATGCGCGCCCGATGAGTATTATCATATCTTTAACCGTGGCAACGCAAAACAAAATATTTTTTTAGACACTCAAGATTATCAATTCTTTCTTTTGAGATTAGATCAAAATTTATACCCTGATAAAGACAAAAGAATATTTAGATCGTCTCCTTTACCAGAAAATGCTTTTAGTCTGATTAACTTCTGTTTGATGCCGAATCACTATCATTTATTAATAAAACAAAATAAAGAAATTCCGGTGAGTAAATTGATATCCAGAATCTGTACGAGTTATTCAAAATACTTTAATAAAAAATATGAAAGAGTCGGCCATGTTTTTCAAGATCAATTTAAACAAGTTAATGTGGATAATAATGATTATCTACTATGGCTATCTGCATATATTCACCAAAATCCGAGTGTAGCCGGACTTATTAAGAACCCCGCAGATTACAAGTGGAGCAGTTTTAAACTAATGGGGGATAGCAAGTCTTTAATAAAAGATTACGAAATAATACTTGAACAGTTTAAAAACTTAAATGATTATCATAAATTTGTTAATTCCAGTTTTAATTTAATAAAAGAAAAAAAGGAAATTGAACATCTGCTCCTAGATTAATCCTATGTAATGGGCATCTTTACATATGTAAAGATGCCCATTACATAGCTCCAATGATATATAATGACGGTTCAAAATAACACAAAAAATAGTAAAAACCTTTCCGTGGCTAAGGTGATTATGGCTATTCTATGGCAACACAAGATGGGGACGGTTAAGTTTTTTAGAAACCATGATTACTTTAAACTCTTTTGTTGTGATAAAAGTAAAAAAACGGTTCTTTCTTCAATAAGTCGTCTAAAAAAGAAAAGATTAATAGAAGCAAGGGGTAGGTATAATATTTTTTTGACTTCGGCAGGTGCGGGAAAAGCTCTTGAGGCCTTTATTGAGGCTGAAAGTCTTTTACATGCCCAAAAAAAGCACAGATGGGATGGGGGGTGGAGGATAATTTTCTTTGACATTCCCGAAAAACAAAGGAAAACCCGCGATTATTTAAGGAAGACAATAAAGAGAATAGGATTTAAAGAGCTACAAAGAAGCATTTGGATTTATCCGGGACAGGTGCCTATGTTTTTGAGACACATTTTATCAAGGGATGGTGTAAAAGAGTATGTCAGATTCATAATCACTGAACAGGTTGATGACGATAAAGATTTAAGGAGGATGTTTAATATAAAATTGGCTTGAAAGGCCGGTTTTATGATGATAATTCTAAATTAATACGAACGTACGAAAATAGAATATGGTTGTGGATAATTTGATTTTGGCAACATACATTTTTTGCTATACTTAATTTACTAATAAAAACATAATAAATTTAATAGTATTCGAATTCTTTCACGCTTAATAGGAATGCTAAGAGTGCAAGGGTTTAAATATTGTCGTGGTTTCAATGAAATTTAAATTTTGGCAGAAAGAAGGGAAAACCCCTCAGTTTTTTTCGGCAGAAGACTCGGTCGTTGATAGTTCTGAATATATATATAATCAAGAATCCGGTATTAATTATGAAGAACCGCAAACGGTTCAAGAGCCAGTTGAGGTAAAAGAGACCGCCTATAAAAAAGCAAGCCGATGGATTGTTTTAATCGGTGTAGCTCTTTTGCCGGTATTTTTTCTGCCTTGGTCTACCAGTATTCTGGAATTCAACAAACAGATGCTTTTATTAGTTTTAGCGGGAGCATCTCTGATACTATGGCTTTTACACGTAGTTGTTTCCGGACAGTTATCCTGGAGAGTTAATCCTTTAGACAAAGGAATAGTTGCATTCCTTTTGGCTGTGTCTCTTTCAACAATTTTTTCTCTGGCTCGCTTTAAGAGCTTATTTGGGCTGACAGGAAGTTTGAGCGATTCACTTGTGGCGGTGATTACTCTCTCTATATTTTATTTCGGGATAGTAAATCTTTTTGACGATAAAGGGGACAAGGTACGCACTATTCTTGGGCACTCTTTGTTTGTTGTCCTTCTTTATGGCGTCTTAAATATGTTTGGAATCTATTTGATTCGTTTCCCGTTTGCGATGTCTAAGGCATTTAATACCATTGGTTCGGTAAATGCTTTGGGTATGATTGCGGCGATAGCCTTACCCCTGCTCTATAAGAGTAATCTTTCGATGTTTAAATATCTAAATATTGGCAAAATCGGAACAATTCTTGCTTTGGCGGTTCTTGTAATTTTAAACTGGTGGGTTCTTTGGGCTGTGGCGATAGCCGGAATGGCAACGATGATAGCCTTGGATAGTTTAAATAATCCTGGATTAAAAATATCAAAATTTTTATTGCCGATGACTGTAATAGTTTTGGGTGTGTTTTTGATGGTTGTTAATTTCAACTTTAGTTTCTTAAAGAAAGATCTTCCCGTTGAAGCGGCTCCAGCTTTCGGTTTGTCGGCTAATATTGCCGAATCCGTATTAAAAAAGAATATAGCTTTTGGATACGGACCGGAGAACTTCTCCTTAGCTTTTGACCAGTATGGTGCTGGAAACCTTACCAATACAACATTATCCAGCGCTAAGTTTTTTGATTCTGTCTCGCAGGTTTTTAATTGGGCCGTTCAGGGTGGGGTAGTTGTTCTTGCTGCCTTTGCTTTTCTTTTGTGGCTTTTAATTCGAGGTATGTTTAAGGGAGAATTGACTAAAGAAGACGTCGGAGTTCTTTCCAGTGTCGTGTCTTTAGTGGTGGGAATGTTTTTGTATCCATTCAATCTTACTCTCATGTTTGTTGCCTTTGTAATGATGGGCTTGATGGCTGTATCTTTGTGGAGAGATGGGAAAAGATTGTTTAATGTTGAAGAAAGAGCCTCCACTTCTTTAATTTCTTCATTAGGATTCATCGGGGGATTGATTCTTGTTCTTGTTGGTACTTATTTTGGAGCGACTCTATACATATCAGATGTAAAATATGCCAAAGCATTATCAAGCCAGGATATAAATAAGGCGGCCAGTCTTCTTAGCGAGGCTATTAATTGGAATGGTCAGAGTGATACCTATTATCGAACAGCATCACAAGCGGCATTAGGCCTTTTGAGTCAGGAATTAAACAAGAAAGCTGATGCAAAAGATACTCAACAGACAGCTCGTATTCAGAATTATATGAGTTCAGCCATCAATTTTGCTAAAACAGCTACGGATTTAGGACCGCGCGAGTCATTAAATTGGAATAACCTCGGCAATGTTTATCAAAATCTTCTCGGTTTGGTTGGTGGAGTAGATGCTCTTTCGGCTGGCGCCTATCAAAAAGCGGCCGATCTCCGTCCCGGTGATCCGTCGTTTTACAACCAAATCGGTAATCTCTATCTTGCAGAAACCCAGCTTTTACGCCAAGCGGCGGCATCTGGTAATCAAAACGCGGCTCAATTGAATCAGCAGGCATCAGTGGCCCTAACGGCGGCAGAAACAAATTTTAAGAAAGCGGTAGATATGTCCGATAATTTCGGCCTTGCCATCTACAATTTGGGAGTTGTCTATGATCAAGAAGGGAAACTTCCAGAGGCCATCAAGCAGTTGGAAAAGATTGCGCCGTATAACAGTGATCAGCCGAACTTATTGTTTGAGCTTGGCTTGCTCTATTATCGCAACGGTAACAAAGATAAAGCGTTCAATACTCTGCAACAGGTCTTGGTATTACAATCAAGCTATTCAAACGCTCTCTGGTATCTTGCTTTGATTTACGAAGAACGTAAGGATATTCCAAATGCGATTGCTCAGCTTCAAAAGATTCTTGCCATCGATGCAAACAAAGACAATCAAGTAGTATTAACCAAATTAGATGAACTTCAAAATGGTAAGAAAACCATTCCTCCAAAGAAGGTTTTGGATCAAAAACCTATCTAATATCAAACAGTTCTTCGGAGAACATAAAACACACTTAGCCGCCTTGATGGTGGTAAGTGTGTTTTTGGGATGGATGTCGGTAGCAGTTATCCGCTCACCTCTGGATGCGCCAAAAGAGGTTGTAATTAAAGAAGGAGAAGGCGCTTATGCGATAGCTGATACTTTGAAAAAGGAAGGGGTAATAGAAAATAAATTTGTATTTATTGCCTATGCTTTTATTACAGGGAATGAAAAGAAACTTCAAGCAGGGAGATACTTATTTAAACCAGGAACTACTGTTCCGGATATAATATTTTCTATTGCAGGCGGGCTTGCCGAGTCAGATGATATTATGGTAACCATACCCGAGGGTTTTAATGTTTGGGAGATTGATAAAAGATTAGCCGGTCTTGGTCTAATTGTTGAGGGTGAATTTGCTAAAAAATATCAACCGCAAGAAGGGGAGTTTTTTCCTGACACGTACCGCTTTAACAAAAAAGGGGAGACCGTTGATACGATTGCGGACAAAATGAAGAATCATCTGAATTTAAAGTTTAAAGAATTCTCTTTAATTTTCAGTTCTTTGGTTCTGCGAGATACGTTAACGAGGGCGTCCATATTGGAAAAAGAAGCCCGGAAAGAGGAAGATATGCGGTTAGTGGCTGGGATTATCAGAAACCGTCTTGCCAAAAAAATGCCTTTGGCAATTGACGCGACGGTTGCTTATGGAGCTTGTTTGCGTAAATCTATTGCTGGAAATTTTAAGAAGGATTGTGATGTGAGTCAGATAGGGGTTGGAGCGGAAATCCGCATTGACTCACTCTATAATAGCTATTTAAGAGCTGGTCTTCCGCTGGGTCCGATTGCCAACCCAGGCATTACGGCTATTCAGGCTGTTTTGAACCCAAAACAAAGCGATTATTTCTACTATCTTTCTACTCGTGATGGAAGTCAGATGATATTTTCCAAAACTGCCTCCGAACATGCGGCAAACCGTCGAAAATATTTAGGGATTTGACATTAAAAATAGATTTTGTTAATATCCTAATACCGTAGACAGCGTGATGAGCGCCGAGGTACATAGCCAATCCCGGCTTTGTATTGCGGCCATCCAGCCGTTTTTTATTTAATATGAAGCCAAAATCACAAAAAAAAGAGGAATTAAAGAAGCTTAAGGCTAAGCTTCCGAAATCCAAAATAACGGTATTTACCACCTTTTCCAGGGCGGGCGAAAAGGGCTTGTCAGTGGCCCAAATGTCAGAATTAAAAAAGGCCTTGAGAGCTATGGACGCAGAATACTTTGTAACCAAGAAGACCTTGATGGATTTAGTTTTGAAAGAATCAAAGGATGAAAATGTCGATGTATATAATATGGATGGTTCTGTCGGATTAGTTTTGGGAAGTGGGGATGCCTATGCAATCTCTAAGAAACTTTACGAATTTGCCAAAAAGAATAAGGCTTTGCAGTTTTTCGGAGCTATTTTTGAAAGTCATTTCATCGATAAAGACGGATTTTTGGAAATGGCTATGATGCCGTCCAGAGAAGTATTGCTGGCAAGATTATTTGGAATGATGAAGTATCCTATTTCAGGATTAGCGATTGTTTTAAGCGAGGTGGCTAAAAAGCGTGAGGTCGGAGCTTAAAACTTAATTTTAAATTAAATAATATAAAAATATGGATAAAAATCAATTTATAGAGTCAGTAGAGAAGATGTCGGTGACCGAATTAAATGATTTGGTCAAAGCGTTGGAGGAGAAATTTGGTGTGTCTGCGGCTGCTTTTGCGGCATCTGCTGGACCTGCCGCTGGTGGCGTTGGAGCAGAAGCCGGAGAAGAGAAAGACAGCTTTACCGTTGTCTTGAAAGATGCCGGCTCAGCCAAGATACAGGTCATTAAGGTTCTCCGCGAATTGACGGGTCAGGGATTGAAAGAGGTCAAAGACATGACCGACAAAGTTCCGGCTAATATCAAAGAAGGCGTCAAAAAAGCCGATGCCGAAGAGATGAAAAAGAAAATAGAAGAAGCCGGCGGAGTCGTCGAACTCAAGTAACCGCAAGTAACTAAAACCCCGCTAACAGCGGGGTTTTAGTTACTGAACCTTCCAGACCTTACCATCTTTAGAAACGAGATAGATGGCTTCGTCTTGGTCCAAGTATGCTTCTACGAATGCTTCCTGGCTTGAAACCTTGATGGTTTTGAATAAGGTTCCCATCACTTTGCTTATCAGGTAGATTCTGCCAATGTTTTTGTTTATTAGATAAAGATGTTGAGAATTTTTAGTTGTGGCCAATACGCTTGAATCATCGGGAAAAACGAGGGTGTTTATTTCGCTTTTCTTTTCACCTTTGTAATAAGTGGTCAAAAGTCCTGACTTATTAAAAATATAAACATTTCCGTCAACTGCTATTAACAGCGGTTCCGGGGGTAGTAATCCGCTCTTGAGCCATTGCACCGCATCTTTGGGCTTGCTGGAAACGTCGGCAATCTTGGAAATTCCATCGGCGGCGATAAAGTAAAGGTTGTCTTCATAAATACCTAAGTCAATTGCTCCGGTTTTTATTTTTTCAGCGGTAAGCAGGGTGGCTTTATCGCTGATACCCTTCGGCAACGTTTCGGTAAGGGTAGGAAACGATTCAATGGCCTGATCTAAGTTGTCCAAAAGTTTAAATACCTCGCTCTTGGCGTCTTCTGTCTTCTTAGAAGAAGTAACTGAACTAATGCTTGTGATAGAACCAAACAGAAGTTTTCTTGCACCCAAGAAATCATTCTGGCTAATCTTGGTTTTTGCGAGTTTCACATTGTCATTGACCGCACTAACAGCATTAGACGCCTGTCTTTCGGTAGGGCTGACAAAAAATAACGCTTTGGCGGCCCAAGCCCCGGTGAGGACTACAACTCCTAATGATACGAAAAATACCATTTTGTTTTGTCTTTTTGGTAAAAACATTTTTATTTTTCCGAGGACAATGGCAATGGGATTATCCTTTTTGCCTAATGAAAACTCGGATCTTATTATTCTTGGAAATTCCGATTCGGGTTCGGGACTTACATACTCTTGTTGTTTGTGGATTATTGAGTTTGAAGCCAGGACCGGAGCGTTTTGTTTAATAGGTTGTTCTTTAATAGTTTCGGACTCCATGACCGGAGGGGGAATGGTTTTTGCTGATTTTGGAACTATTGCCGGTTCCTTAACCCTGTTCAGGTTAATATATAAAGCGGCATAAGCCAAGTCGGTTTTCCCTTCTTTCATTGCGTCAATCTTTTCAAGGAATTGTGCGGTGTTAAGTTTGAGGAAACTTTCTTTAATGGCCTTTTCTCTCACGGTGACTAATCGGCCGGGGTAGAATGCTAAGATTTTATCTCCGGAGGAAATTTTACCGGACACAACGTGGGAAAATTCTTTCTCCTCCACCTTTTCTTTAGTGAAGAGGTCTATATTGTTAAGGATATCTATGGTTTTATCATCGCGGGCAAGAAGTATTTTGAACTTACCTATTTTGGATATGTTTATATTTTCGCCGGCAAGAGCAAAAATACCGATATTAATCTTGACATCTTTATTAATGAAAAATTCATCAACAACATCATTTATTTTTTTGAGTGTTGCGGAAAACGCTTCTTTCGGAGAAATGTTTGGATTTGAGTAATATTCACGTTTGGCTAAGGAGGCGACAAGGTTGGTGATGTAAGCAACGTCAGGTTCTCCAGCTTTAGTTTCAGAACTTGAATCTGCGAGGGTATCAATATTCTGCTGAACATTGCCCACTATGTATAAATTACCGAGTTTTCTCTTGTTTTCATCAGAATTGTAATCGTATGAGAAAACATCAAGATGCCCCTCTTTTTGGTGTCCCTTGATAAGAATTTCTGTGTGGGTTGGTTTTAGAAAAATTTTTTCCATTTTCGGGGGGATTTACTTTTTAGTCTTTTAGTGTAAACTATGGAAGATATTAATCCTATTCTAATTCACTTTTAGTATAAATGTCAAAACCCCGCTCTTGAAAATGTTCATAAGTAGGCGGGATAAACAAACGAGCTATGACCAAAACTTTTTCAAGGGCGGGGTCAAAAGACATACTTGATAACTTATTCGGTTCAAGAATCAGAGTTAAGATTCTGAAATTTCTATTCCGAAATTACCCCGGAGAATTTTTAGTCGAAGAATTGGCAACAAGGATACGGGAAACATGTTCGGCGACAAACCGTGAGATTAAAGCTCTGGCCAAGCTTCGCTTGATTAAGAAGGTAAAAACAACCAAGGTTAAATATTCCTTGAATCCTGGTTTTGAGTTTTTCGCAGAATTGAAGGCCCTTATCCTAAAAGCTTCTCCGGCAGAAAAGAACAAGATGGTCGCTAAAATTCTTAAACTTGGCCGGATAAAACTGGCCCTGGTTTCGGGGGTTTTTCTAAACAATAATAGTGGTGTTAGTGATAATTCTGTGGCCGATCTTTTTATCGTCGGAGATGAAATAAACAAAGATAAGTTGCGAACATTCTTAAAAGCGCTTGAGGCGGAAGTCGGGAGAGAAATAAAATTAAGCATCATGGATAAAGAAGAATTTGATTATCGCCATGGAATGTTTGATAGGTTCGTCAGGGTGTTGCTCGAAGGGCCTCACGAGAAGATAATAAATAAGTTAGGATTATAGAACTGCGCCCTTAGCTCAGTGGTAGAGCGTGCCGTTCACATCGGCAAGGCCGTTGGTCCGATCCCAACAGGGCGCACCAGAGCTTGATATTCTCTAGAACTTTTGCTATATTCTTGAGCACGGTTCTTTTTATCAGGAGTTCAAATGCAGGAATCATTTCTTATCGTCTTTTTTTTCGGTTCATGCCGTCGTACCGACGTTAGTATAAAGGGAAACTATTTTCATTTTTCAACAGCAATGGAGGTTGCTTTGGGCATTCAAAAAGAAAACCTTGAGATGGATAACATAGGTCATGGGGCTTACATTTATAGGGTTGGGCTGAACAAAACATACGATACAAAAAGTGAAGAACACTGTGTTTTTGCTCTTCGCTATCATCCCACCCTAGGTTTTACTAAGACGTGGTTTGACGAGAATCTCAAGAGAGCATACTTTCCTGCAAAATAAAAACCCCAACAGTGGGGGCTTTTTAATTTCTGATTAGAATAGACGGCAGATTGGCTACTGAATCAATAATGTGGTCTTCAGGAACTCCGGCGGCAAGGAATTTTTCTCGGTTATCCATTCCTCCTGAAAGAACGGCAAAGAATTCAATGCCAACGGCTTGAGCAAGTTTCCAGTCGCCCTCAACCGTATCTCCGACAAAAATGAGGTCTTTTTTAAGAATCCAATTCAAGATTGGGTCAATACTCTTTGGGTGGGGCTTTTTGAATGGGCTTGAATCTGCGGCAAGGACAAAACCAAAATATGAAAGTAAATTGTTGTGTTCCAGTTGGGGGATAGCTGTTCTTATGTTCCGGCTTGTCAAAATACCCAATTGGAAATAATGGAATAATTTTTCAAGGGCTTCTTTCGTCCCCGGGAAATCAAAAAATGGTTCGGCAATATCCAGATCCTCCCATTGCTTATAAAACCATTCGATGTCTGTGTCTGGCCAAGCAGTTCTGATGAGATTTGAAGGGTGCTGGCCCCACATCGCTCTAAGTTTTGTCTCTATCTCATTACCCATTGGAAGATTCAAATTTTTTGCTGTTTTGCATAATTGCGCTAAACCACCGGGGCCGGAATTGATTAATGTTCCGTCTAAATCAAAACACAAACCTCGATTGAGTTTACTTTTCATACCCTCTCCTTGTAAAAAAGCTTTGCCGAAGTATAACAAACAAACTTTACTTGTCAAAGAAAATCTGGTAAATCAGTGAGTAAGAACATTAAAAAAAGAAGCGAGAAAAAATGATTATTACTCTGACCGGCGCCTCCGGCGCCGGTAAAACTACCATTGCCAATTGTTTGTTGGACAGAGGCCCGGGTTTTAAAAGAGTTGTTAGTTATACCACCAGAAAACCACGGGAAACTGATCCTTTGGGGGAGTACGCCTATATAAGTTATAGCGAATTTATGAAGATAGACATGAGTGGCGGATTTCTTTGGTCCGTTCATGCTCATGGAAATATTTATGGCACAGCTCAAAAATCAGTTGATGAAGCCTTAAATGATGGAGCGGTTTACGTCATGATTCTTGTCAGTCAAGGGTTAGTTGCCCTTCGGTCTTATGCTGATTCGGTTTCTAAATTAAATCGGGTTATTTCTTTTTATGTAATTTCTCCTCCACCGGATATTTTGAGAGAAAGATTAATTTGCCGTGGTGACAAAGACGTTGAGCAAAGAGTTGAGGAGTGTTTAAATTGGGACAAATTAGCCCAAGGGCAAAAAGAAATTCCTTATATCTTAGTTAATAACGATGGAATTATTAATGCCGCTGTCCAACAAGTTTGCGGTTGTCTGTGATTCAGAAACTATATTTTTGAACCCGCCCACAAGAAAGGGCGGGCTTTGATTTTTAGTAGGAACCTACCCTAAGCAGTTATGCACAGTTGCATAGAAAACGGGTGGTGCTATACTTATTCTTGTAAGTGGGGTGAAGTGTATGGAAGTGTTAATAACTTAACAAAACTGTGGATTAACGACTTGCGATGTCGTTATGATAAAGCTGTTGATAACTATGTTAATCGGTGAATACAGGCACAATCTGGACCCCAAGAAACGACTCGCTATTCCGTCGAAATTCAGAAAAGAGCTTGGGGATGGAGCCGTTCTAACCAAGGGTCTTGATGGTTGTTTATTCATTTTTCCTTTAAAAAACTGGGCGCCGTTCGCAGAAATGCTGGGGGGGTTATCTATGGGCAAGCAGGATACGAGATCATTTGCTCGTTTATTTCTTTCAGGTGCCGTGGATGTGGAATTTGATTCATTAGGAAGAATATTGATACCGGACAATTTAAAAAAATACGCAAGTTTTAATAAAGAGGTTGTGATAGCCGGGTTGTTTAACAGATTAGAAATATGGGACGGAGAAAAGTGGAATAAGTATAAAGATAATTTAGAAAAAAATTCGGATAAAATAGCTGAGAAGTTAGGGGAACTTGGCTTGATATAAAAAGATGGCACATATTCCCGTTTTAGTTAATGAGGTTGTTGAGTATTTAAATATTAAGCCTGAAAGCAAAATAATTGACGCAACTCTTGATGGAGGGGGACACACTTCGGCAATTCTTGAAAAGTATCCAGACGTGAAGATTTTGGGGATAGAATTTGATTCAGTGTTGTTTAAAAGTTTGCAGTTGAATAATGAAAGATTAATAAAGATTAACGATAGTTATGTAAATGTAAAAAACATAGTAGAAGAGCATAAATTTGAACCTGATGGAATATTGTTTGATCTTGGATTGTCGTCGTGGCATTACGAAGAAAGTGGTAGGGGATTTTCTTTCAAGAGAAATGAGATTCTGGATATGAGATTTAATCCGGAGACCCAGTCTGAAAGTGCCGTTGATATTGTAAATAAATCCAGCGAAGACGAATTGAGAGAGTTAATAAGTTCCTTGGGTGAAGAAAAGTTTGCCGGAAACATTGCAAAGAATATTGTTCGAGCCAGGCGTGAAAAACCGATTATTATGACCGAAGACCTCGTGGAGGTTATTAGTCGATCTGTTCCTGAGTGGTATAAACACGGGAAAATAAACTTTGCGACTAAGACGTTCCAGGCATTGAGGGTTGCGGTAAATGATGAGTTGGGAAACGTGAGAAAGGGAATAACGGCAGCAATAGATATATTGAAACCCGGAGGAAGATTGATAGTAATAGCATTTCAGGGGTTAGAGGATAAAGTGGTCAAGGAGGTTTTTAAAGAAAAAAAGAAAGAAGGAATCATAGAGTTCGTGATAAAGGGAACGATAAGACCGTCTTGGGAAGAACAAAAATCAAATCCGAGAGCAAGAAGCGCTAAAATGAAGGTGGTACAGAAAATTTAAAAATTTAAATATTCAAAAATAAACGGGATGGGTAGGAATGCCCTAGCCCTAAAAAAGTGACAGTAATTAATCATGCAGACAGGCCTATCGGCAGGCAGGCAGCCAAAGAATTAAATTACAACCTTACAAGCACGGTTTTTATAATCAACACGATAATATTGTTGATAGCAGGGCTTTTGATGGTTTATTACGTGGTTCAGGCTAATATAATTGCGGCTAGCAATTATAAAATAAATTTATTAAATCAAAAACTGCAATCTTTAAATGAGATTCGCAGCTCACTCGCTGCACAAAAATCATCGATGGAAGACTTGTCGAAGGTTCTTGGTTTTGCCTTAAGCCAAAACATGGCAGAGGTAAAAAATGCAACCTATCTTTTTGAAAACGGAAACGTGGCTCTTGGGAAATAATTTCCCATTTATCATTTTCCAGTTTCCATTAAATTAACATTGACTCATTTATTGATTTTCAAAAAATGATTTCAATGGTTAAATGGTAAATCATTGGTAATTGGTAAATGGTAATTGAGTTATGGCTAAGCATGATAATTTTCGCATAAACGTATTTTTTGTCCTTGTTCTGATTATTTCAAGCCTGATTTTATATAGACTTTTTGTTCTATCTTATATCCGGTATTCTGTTTATTCTCGAACCGCAACAGCTCAAAAAGAGAATATTACCAATGTTCTGGCCCGAGGCAATATATATTTGAAAGATCCGACATCGAATAGTTTGTTTCTTGCTGCTACTAATAAGAAATTTCCTTTGGCCTATGTTGTTCCGGTTAAAGTTGATTGGGGGACAGATGATGGGAAAATAGCCCAGGTGGTCGATATTTTAAAGATAAATAAAGACCTTGTTTTAAGTACGATTCAATCAAAACAGAGTTCTTCTAAAGTTTTAGTTAGGCGGCTTGATGTGAGTCAGGTTGAACAGATAAAGAAGCTAAACCTCAAAGGATTAGGCGTTTCATATGAAATCGACAGATTTTATCCGGGACAGAAATTGGCATCCAATGTCATAGGATTTTTGGGATACGATTTGAACGGCCGTTCGGGGCAATATGGTATTGAATCATATTATGACAACGAGCTGTTCGGTAAAACAACCGTAAAGGCGCCAATCACGACAGGATTAGTAGGTTTTATTAAAAACCTTATTTCTGGCAGTACAGACAAGAATGATAATACTTTCAATCGGTCGTCGGATATTGTTTTGACAATAGATAAGAATATACAGGCTTATATTGAAGACAAACTCGAGGGTTTGTTAAAAAAATGGGATGCCCAAGGCGGAACGATTATTGTTCAGGATCCGAATACTGGTAAAATATTGGCCATGGCCGGCAAACCGTCATTTGACCCAAATAATTATAGTGATTACAAACCCGGTCTATTTTTGAATAAAAACGTGCAGGAGGTTTTTGAGCCGGGCTCTTCGTATAAGCCCATAACCATGTCTATGGGGTTGGATCTTGGCAAAGTTACTCCGCAGACGACATTTACTGATGTCGGATTTATTAAAGCCGCGGAATATACAATACATAATTTTAGTAATAAGGTTTTCGGTTTTCAAACAATGTCTCAGGTTTTAGAAAAATCTATAAACACAGGAGCCATGTTTGTTGAAAACGCTGTGGGTGATGAAAATTTTCTTAACTACACGATAAATGTTGGATTTGGACAAAAAACGGGCATAGATTTGCCGGGTGAGGTTAACGGTGATATTACCAATCTTTATAGTGGAAGGAAGATTAATTATTTGACGGCGTCTTTCGGGCAAGGAATCGCGGTTACGTCAATACAGCTTGTAAACGCATACTCGGCTATTGCAAATGGTGGCAAGCTTATGAAGCCTTATGTTGTTGAAAAAATAATTAAAGATGGAGGAGAGGAGCTAATTACTAAGCCGGAGATTATAAGCATTCCTTTTTCGGAGAAAACATCAGATAAGCTGAGGACGATGTTGGTCGGGGTGGTAGATAATGGTTTTGATAAAGCCAGGATTAAAGGCTATGATATAGCCGGTAAAACAGGAACTGCGCAGATACCTGACGGAAAGGGGGGTTATGATGAAAAAGAGTTTATTCATGATTTTCTCGGGTTTGCTCCGGCTCATGACCCTAAGTTTGTGATTTTGATAAAAATGGACCGACCTCACGGTATTGCATTTGCCGCTGACAGTTTGTCTCCGACATTCAGAGAGGTTGCGCAGTTTTTAATCAATTATTATAAGATACCGCCAACCAGGAAGTAATTTTACATGGGCACCATGCTTGCATGGTGCCCATGTAAACACCTATGTATAAATTAACTCAAATTGTTGTAGAAACGTTAGCCAAGATTTATTTGTGGCGGTTTAACCCGCAAATTATTGGAATTACGGGAAATGTTGGAAAGACTTCCACAAAAGAAGCGATTGGTTTGGTTGTGAGTAAAATTAAAAAAGTTAGGGTTGGCGGAGGAAATTTAAATAACGAAATAGGTTTGCCGTTTAATATTATCAGTGATTCGGCTGATGAATATTATGAAAAAGGCGGTAGTTTGGCTTTTGGAATAAAATCGTTTTTCAAAGCTATTATTGGTTTTTTCAATTCTAACTATCCCGAAGTGCTTGTTCTTGAATATGGCGCTGACAGGCCGGGCGATATAAAAAAACTATCTAAAAGATATAAACCCCATATTGGAGTAGTAACTGCCGTAGGGGAAGTGCCGGTTCATGTGGAATATTTTTCCGGACCGGACGCTGTGGCTCGGGAGAAAGGCCGGCTTATTGAGGCGCTTTTGATTTCGGATTTTGCGGTCTTGAATTTTGACGACTTGGCTGTTCTTGAAATGAAAGAAAGAACAAAAGCAAAAGTATTTACATACGGATTTGGCGATGGCGCAATGGTACAGGTTTCTAATTTAGAGCCGTGGATAGAAAACGGAGTACCTGAGGGAGTAGGTTTTAAAATAAATTACAACGACAGTTTTGTGCCGTTTAAGTTGAGCGGTTCTTTGGGCAAATCCCAGGGTTATGCCTCTGCCGCCGCGGCGGCGGTTGGTGCAATTTTTGGTATGAATTTGGTTGATATAAGCGAAGCCCTTTCCGAGTATCACGGACCAAAGGGAAGATTGAAAATATTAAAAGGAATCAAAAACTCTGTTGTTATAGACGATTCCTATAATGCTTCTCCTCTTTCTACTCACTTGGCGCTGGAAACGCTTCGGGATTTACCTGGCACACGAAGAATTGCTGTCTTAGGAGATATGCTTGAGTTGGGGAAATATACAATCAAAGCCCATCAGGATGTTGGCAATATGGCCGGAAATTTTGTTAATTTGCTTATTTGCGTCGGTTCTCGGGCAAAATTTATTGCCGATTCCGCTTTTAATCAAATGCCGGCTGAAAACATCTATAGATTTGAAACATCAGATGAGGCAAAATTAAAAGTTAAAGAATTAATCAAAGAAGGGGACTTGGTTTTGGTGAAAGGTTCACAGGGAATGAGGATGGAAAAAATTGTTGAGGAAATCGTGGCTGATCCGCCAGCTGGCAGAGGAACAAAAAAAGAACTTCTTGTCAGGCAGTCCAAAAAGTGGCTATCTAAATAAACGAAGGGCCCCGGTTAAGGGGCCTGGGAGCGACGACTACCAACGGTAGTCGTCGCGGTGGAGCGCGGCCGAGGCCAGCGCCTGGGCCTGCTCGGGTGTGATATCCTCCGGAAGAGGACACATCGCCCGGAGAACTGTCGACAGAAACTCAAGGAATTTCTTCATACTCACCTCACTTGCAGAGACCGAGCTCAGCTCGAGTCTGCGAACAGTTGTTGACGGCTTTCTTCTGGAACTCTCCGACCCAGATTCCGGCGGCCCATATGATGAATGCAACGAAGAGCAATGCAAACCACAAGGCCAGTAGGTTGTTCTGTATCTTTCCCATGGCACACTCCTTGTTGTTTTCGGGAACTATATAGATATAATATACCATATTTTTGTGCTATTTGTCAAATCCAGAAAAATAGGATATTATACAACTAATTATGGCGCCATCGTCTATCGGTTAGGACATGTGCTTCTCAAGCACAGAAGCGGAGTTCGACTCTCCGTGGCGCTGCGAAGTTAATTATGACAACGATATTTTTTATAATGATAGGGGTGCAGTGCGCGGCTTATTTGTGGTTCCAGGAAAAGGGAGGAGTTGTTTCACATAGGAATTATATTATAGCGAATGCATGTTTTATGGTCGGCCAGGCCGCCCAATCATTGGACAGTATAACAAAAGGAGCCTACGCCAGCTTTACCGTAGCGACATTCTTTTTGTTTATAACGGGATTCGGCATTGTGCGCCGGTATCTTATTATGAGGAAGGAAAAGAAGGGGTTTACAAAAACTAATTATTAGTGTAATATCCTAAGACAATGTTTGCTGTAATAAAAACAGGGGGAAAGCAATACAAAGTCGCCGAGGGCGACGTTTTAAGGGTTGAAAAGCTGGAAACCAAGGGCGATGAGGTTGTTTTTGACAATGTATTATTGGTAGTTAACGGTGAGGTTAAACTTGGCAAACCGGTTGTTTCCGGAGCTAAGGTTTCCGCCAAAGTATTAGAAGAAGGAAAAGGCGAAAAGAAGATGGTTTTCAAATTTAAATCCAAAACCCGCCAACACAAGAAAAAGGGTCACCGCCAGCCATATACCAAGATAGAGATAACCAAAATAACCGCGTAAGCGGTTTTTGGTTATCTCTGTTGATTTTTAATTTCTAAACAAAACCCAATAACTAAATTCCAATTTACTTTAGTGCAATGATGTGTAAGAATTATTTATCATGAATAGGTTTGAAACAATTGATAATTCAGGGTCTGTAGAAAATCCAATACATTTAGAAATTGAAAAAAAGTGGCTTATTGATATTTCAAAATTGCCGATGAGTTTAGATTCCTATCCAAACAAGAGACTTGTCGCGGGTTATTTTGAAGGGGAAAATCATGAAAAAATAAGAATAAGACAAGAAGGGGACAAGTATTTCAAGGTTATCAAAGGTCCAAGGACAAATGAAGGAATGGTTAGAGACATAGGGTTGGGGGATATTGAAATAATAAAAGAAGAGTTTGAGGGCTTGTGGCCTAGAACCGAAGGTAAAAGATTATCTAAGACCCGATATTTTATTCCGGTTAACGGTTTTACTGCTGAACTGGATGTGTACGACGACTTTAAAAATACCGGTTTCTATACAATTGAGGTTGAATTTACAAGCATAGATGATGGAAAAAAATTTGTTCCGCCCGATTGGTTCGGACGGGAAGTAACGAATGAAAGCGGATATTCCAGCAGAGAGTTGGCCTCACATGGTCTCCCTGAAAGTTTTTAGGATATTATTTCCTATAATCCAATGCATTTTTCAGCGTTATCTCCCCGCACCAATCTTTTCCGCTGACCGCCAATCCGATAGGGGGCGGGATTGGTGACGGGGCAGGCATCTTTATTTTCTCTGTTCAAGTGCATTTCGAAGGGTAAGCTCATCAACATACTCTAAATTTGAGCCCGATGAGAGGCCTCGGGCGAGACGGGTCAGATAGACCCCTTTTTTGTTGTCGAAAATCTCCCGGATATAGTGAGAGGTGGTTTCGCCGGCGGTGTTTGGATTGGTGGCGATAATAAGTTCCACATTCTTGCCTCCAAGCTTGCCTATACGGTCTTCCAGTTCCCTTAGACGGAGCGTTTCGGGGTTGAGGCCATCAAGGGGGTTTATCGCACCACCGAGGACGTGGTAGAGGCCTTTGTAAAGCCCCGTCCGTTCAATGGATTCCAGATCCGTAACCTTTTCTACTACTAAGAGTTTTGTTTGGTCTCTTTTGTTATCCAAACATACTCCACATAGCCCATTGTCGCTTATATTAAAGCAAACAGGACAAAAAGATATTTCTTTACGCAGGTTCGCCACCGCTTTGCCAAATTCCTGAAGTTCTGTTTCCGGCTTATCCATTAAAGCAATGACAAATCTGGCCGCCTGTCTTGGTCCAACGCCGGGCAATTTTTGAAATAATTTTACTATTTCCTTGAATCGGTTGTTCATTGTTTAAAGATAATTTTCGCCTTCACCGTCATCGTTTACTATTCCTAAATCGCCATGGACTTTATCAAGTTCCAAAAACCTCAAGCTGTCAGGATTGATTTTGAAATCAATTTCTCCGGTAGGGCCGTTTCTGTGTTTAGCGATAATCAGCTGGGCGGTATTGATTTGGTCGGCATTTAATTTATCCTTGTCTTTGATTTTATCTTCTCTATGAATAAACATGACGAGGTCGGCATCTTGTTCAATGGAACCGGAATCTCTTAAATCGGATAGTTTGGGCCGATGGCCGTCCCTTTGTTCTACGGCGCGGGATAACTGAGAGATGGCGATTATTGGAATATTCAATTCCTTTGCTAATCCCTTAAGTCCGCGGGATATTTCCGTAACTTGCTGGACGGGGCTATCATAATTTCTACGGGCCGACATTAACTGTAAGTAATCAACAACCAAAAGGCCTAAGCCGTGCTCAGACTGTAATCTTCGGGCCATTGCTCTCATTTGAAGGATGTTTGGCGAAGGGGAGTCGTCTATGAAAAGGGGAAGGTTCTTCAATTCTTCGCAGGCTCGGGTTGTTTCCTGAAGCTCATCTCCGAGTTTGCCTGTCCTCATTTTCCACAAGCTTACTCCCGATTGAGCAGCGATAAGACGATCAACAATTTGGTCAAGCGACATTTCCATACTGAATATTCCGACTGGGACATTGTCTTTGGCTACGTTTAAGGCAAGATTTATGGCGAAAGCTGTTTTACCGACCGAGGGTCGTGCTGCAAGAACTATCAAATCTGATTTTTGAAGTCCGCCCAGCTTGTTGTCTAATCCGGCAAAATATGTTTTCTGGCCTCTGACATTTCCATCGCCCTGATTTAGAATCCTGTTCATTGCATCGTTCAGAGTTCCTCCAAGATGCAAGAAGTTTTTTGTGATGGATTTCTGGGAAACGGAAAAAAGCTTTTTCTCTGCTTCGTCCAAGAGGTCTTCAACATCCGTGTCTTCGTTAGCGCTAATGCCGATGATATGGTGGGCGGCATCAATCAAGTCCCTTAGCATTTTTTTGCGCTGGACTATTTTAGCGTAAGAGAGAATATGGGCCGATGTTCCTACTGAACTGGCCAAAGAGGTAAGATATGCCATTCCGCCGACGTCTTCGAGGTGACCCATTTCTTCTAATTTATTAGCTAAGCTTAAAAGATCAATCGGATCACGTTTGTCGAAAAGAGATAACGCTGCCTGATAAATAATCTGATGGCCTCTCTGATAAAAATCTTCAGGTTTTAGTATGTCGGCAACTTTGTTTATCGCTTCTCTGTCAATCAAAAGAGAACCGAGCAGGGTTTTCTCAACTTCTAACGCTTGTGGCGGTAATTTGTCCTGGGCTATGCCGAAAGATTTTTTAGGAGAAGTTTTTTGCATGATGCACCTATTCTAAATGTCTTTGTTTAAGTGGGCAAGTTTATAAAAGTGTATTAACTGTGGAGTAGTCTTGTAATTACTTGCCAAAGGTGTATAAATGGGGTAAAGCTCGTTAACAAAAGGGAGGTATGTGTATGGATTCTAGCGTACTGCTTCTCGTAATGGCTATTTGTGCATTTGTCTTGATTGGACTTGGTGGAATCGCTCTTCTGAAGGTGCCGACTAAGCAGGGTCAAACAAAAACAACTGATCAGATTTTGAGAAAGGTTTGTTTTGAAGACGATAATAGTGTAATAAGAAAAGAACTAAGTGATTATTTTACTAAGGTTGTAGGCAATTTAACCAAAGCGAGTTTCTGTTTGAGTATCGCTTTTATGATATTGTCTATGACTGTGAAGGGGTTAAATCCTGACATCTCTTTTTTTCAGGCCATGGGCAGAATTCTTCCGTTTGCCTTAATTCCGATTCTCATTATCATGGTAGCAAAAAACAAGGTAATGAATCTTTGGTCGGATTGTCTTGATAAGCTCAAAAAGAGTTAGGTGTCCTCAATTCCGTAGCCCACTTCAGTGTGGGCTATTATTATTTATTAGCCAGTCCGATAAGTTTTTGATGAATGCCGTCAAAATCGCCACTAGTCATAACGATGACGATTGTTGGTTTTTTAGATTTTTGCGCAAAACTTTTCTTCAGATGAGCCACTATGTGGTCGGCATTATTTAAGGCATAAGCTTCTATGCCTTTTTTGTTTAAATCTTTTGCCAGTTGCAAACTTGAAAAAACATCTTTTTTGCTTAGGGCGGATTTTTTGTATGGTTCGGCTACATAAACCAAATTTGCCGATTTGAATGACATGGGATAGGTGTTTTGGAAAAACCTTCTTCTTGACGATCCTGTTCTGGGTTCAAAAATAGCGATTATATTATGTTTTGGAAAATGGCTTCGCAAGGCCGAAAGAGAAGCTGAAACCTTTTCCGGATTATGGGCGAAATCATCTATTATTGTGATATTACCTTTTTTATAAATAATTTCTAACCGTCTTTTTATTCCTTGAAAACCATCTAAGGCTTTGGCAATTTTTTTAAACGGGATTTTTAATTTAAGACTGATAGCAATGGCGGTAAGCATGTTTTCAACATTATGTTTGCCCAAAAGAGTGCTTTTAACTTCGCCTTGCCTTTTTGCATCGTTGTAAGCAATAAAAGACAGCCCATTTGGGGTTAGTTTTATTCCATTAGCCCAAATATTACCGTTTTTGCCAAAAGTAATGACTTTTGATTTGGTCTCTTGTGTGAGAGTCGCGGTGTATGGGCTGGTTTTATTTAATATCAATAGCCCCCTTTCCGGAGTTATTTTGACTAATTTCTGAAAAGCCTTGAATGTGTTTTCTATATTTCCGTAAATATCAAGATGGTCGGACTGGATGTTGGTAATTATTGAATAGTATGGTCTGTAGTGCAGAAACTTGGGGGAGGAATCGTAAAAAGAAGTGTTGTATTCATCGCCTTCAATGACAGCGTAGGAACCGTTGCCGTATAAAAATCCACTGTCTAAGTTTTTTACAATACCACCAATAAGCGTTGTTGGTTTTAGTCCCGCTTTTTCAAGTATCCAAGCGACAAGAGCGGTAGTTGTGGTTTTCCCGCTGGTACCGGCTATCACGATTGGTTTTTTGTTCTGGAGAAGTTTGGTTTTTATAATTTCCGGCATAGAACAGTAGGGAAGCTGTTCATTAAGAACATACTCCAAGCTTGGATTGCCCCTCTGGATGGCATTACCGATTACAACAATGTCGGGTTTGAATTGTTTAATATGAGTCGGGTCGTGGTCTTTAAAATATTTTATTTCATGTTTTTTCAATAAAACAGCCGACGGACCGAAAGTGTCTAAGTCTGATCCCGAAACTAAATACCCCATCTTTTTAAGAAGACAGGCCAGATTGGCCATTGCAATACCGCCTATACCAATAAGATAGATTTTCTCCTTCATTAACGGTTATTATTATTTTTTAACTACTAACGGACCGTAAATAGTATCTTCAACTTGATAGCCCATTTCTTCTATCTGGGCTCTTATTTTATCTGCTTCTTCCCATGCTTCTTTCTTTCTGAACTTTTCTCGTTTTTCAATTAGCGTTATAACATCACTTGGAGCACTTTCATAATTTTTTGGTATTATCCCAAAAATTTTATCGATCTTGTCTATAAATTCTAAAACAGGCTGTGTATCATCTTTACTAATAGCTCTGAGTCTAAGTGGTAAGTTTATTCCCCTTATGATATTAAATATACATTCAAGTGCTTCTGGTGTGTTAAAATCATCATCCAATGACGAATAGAATTTTTTCTCAATAGTTTTTACATATTCTGGCAACTCCATATCATTTACCTTTATTGTGTTTCGTCCCCTGCTGTCCATTATTTCTAATATTTTTTTTAGTTCTGATATGCGTTGGACAGCAGCAGCAGATTGGTCAAGGTTTTTTATGTTGTAATCAAGCGGTGAGCGATAGTGGCTACTAAGAAGATAAAACCTCAGTACTTCTTTGGGATATTTTTTAAGCAGTTCTCTGACAGTTTGAAAATTTCCGAGTGACTTGGACATTTTTTGTTCTTTGTTTACAAGAAATCCATTATGCATCCAGTATTTAACGAAGGGTTTTAATCCGGAAGCCGATTCTTGTTGGGCAATCTCGGCTTCATGGTGGGGGAATATCAAATCCTGACCTCCGCCATGGATATCGTATTGCGGGCCGAAATATTTTTCAGTAATTGCGGTGTCTTCAATATGCCAGCCGGGACGGCCATCACCGAATGGAGCCGACCAACTTGGGTCACCTTTCTGTGAAAACTTCCAAATCGTAAAATCACCACTATTTCTTTTTTTGTCGCTGTCATCTATTCTGGAAACGGCGTCGTCGGCCATGCTTGCCGTCCGGCCTGAAAGTTTTCCGTAGTCAGGAAATGTAGCTAAATCAAAGTATATGCCATCGTTTTCAATTACATAGGCATTGCCTTTATCCAGCAAGGTTTGTACTTGTTTTATTATTTCGGGAATATAGTCGGTGGCGTTTTTGTATTCGGGAGATGTGACACCAAGAGCTTTCATGTCCTCTTTGAAAATATCGGTGTATTTTTTGGCGTATTCCAACGGGTTGGCACCTTCTTTTTGAGCTCGCTCAATAATTTTATTATCTATGTCAGTAATATTCTGAACGTAATTAATCTCGTAACCGCTGTGTTTTAGATATTTTGCAACCACGTCAAAAAAAACAAACGGCCTTGCATTGCCTATGTGAACATAATCAAAGACCGTCGGACCGCAGACAAACATTTTGACTTTTTTGTCCTTGCGCGGTTCAAATAGCTCTTTTTTTCTTGTTAGTGTGTTATAAATTTCCATGGATTCAATGTTGCTCACCACGAATTAAAATAAGAAGAATACTAATACCGAACAGACGGCCATTATCCAGAAAGTAATATAGCCGAACCAGTTCAAATGTTTGCTGTTAACATAGCTACCCATAATTTTGGGGTTATTGGCCATGTGGATAACCATTATTATCAAAATGGGGGAGATTACGGCATAGAGAAGGGATGTATAGAAAAGCGCTTTAACCGGATGAAATCCCAAAAGCGGGATAGCTAAACCTATAATCGTAGATGCAATTATAATTATATAAAATTCTTTTGCTTTCATAAAACTTCTGTTAAAACCCCCGGTCCATCCGAAGACCTCGGCAATGACATAAGCGGCTGAACCGGCAAGAACAGGAATGGCCAAAAAACCGGAACTCAAAATTCCGATAGTGAATAAAGCATAAGCATAATTACCGGCAAGCGGTTTTAATGCTTCGGCGGCATCGCGGAGGGTTTCTATGTGAGTAATTCCCGACCGAAAAAGAGTAGCAGCGGTGAGAGTAATAATAAAGAAGGTAATAAGGTTTGAGAAAGTCATCCCTATTCTGGTATCGGCGTCCATGGCCCTTACTTCTTCCGAAGTGGCGGGGCGAAGCCGGCAGATATGCCCCGGCTTGCATTGTTCAATTATTTTTTCTTCAATTTCCTGATTGGCTTGCCAAAAAAATAAGTATGGCGAAAGTGTTGTGCCCATAAATGCCATTAAAATAAGCAGATACTCTTTACTTAAAATAATCGTGGGAACAAAAAGGTGGTAAAAGACCCTTGGCCAATCCTGATGGACGGTAAAGGAGGCGAAGACATAGGCAAATAAAGTCAGGGCAAGCCACTTGAAAACAGTAAAAATTTTCTGATAAGGGAATATGAGAATTGCCCCCAAGATTAAAAGAGTAATAATAATGGCGGTTATCTTTTCCGGTAAAGGGGTAATCATGGCCACGGCTTGAGCCATGCCGGACATATCGGCTCCGATATTAATAGTATTAGCGCCGACTATCAAAATAGCTATCAATATCATCATCCACCGCGGATAATGTTTTTTCATATTTCCGGCCAGGCCTTTATTAGAAATTCTGCCGATACGGGCGCTCATTTCCTGAATAGAAATCATCAACGGCAGAGAAAATAAAGCTATCCAAAGCATTGAATAGCCGAACTTGGCTCCGGCTATGGTATAGGTCGCGATTGCGGAGGGCTCGTCATCGGAGGCGCCGGTAACCAGTCCCGGCCCGAGGGATTTCCAGAATTTTTTTAGTTTATTCGCCATGGTATTAGATATTTAATTTTACCATTGAAATTAAAATTTTGATATGGTAAGTTATTCCCACGCTATAAGTTGTTTAATAAGAAGAATTGAGATGCCCAATCTAGACCGAGTTATTGTTGGCAATGTTGTAATTCATCCAACGTTGACTGAGTTTTTAAAAAGATCTTGTTATTACTTGAAATACGACCAGGATAAAGAAACGATAATTCTATCCGCAAACGATGGCTATGGTGGAAAAACTTTGATGGAGATTCGAAATGCTTCTCATGAAAACGCAAAAAAGCTTGCTAAAAACTTGGGGATGGAATCACCGGGTACCTCATGCTTTTGGTCAAAGTACTCCGAGGTATTGCATCTTCTGCATGATGGTAGTGAAGAGGCCGAGTGGTTGAGAATAGAGATATTTAAGCTCGGGATTCCATGCCGAGTTATGAAATCTGCGAACGTAAAGGGTTGGAGATTGCAGATGGGGCAGGGCTCTTATGGGCCACCAATGTGGACTGCTAAAAAGGTTTTAGTTGAAATAAAAACGAGAAACTATGACAAAGATCATGAGCCAAGTCTGGACATAAATTAAAGCCCAAATGGGGCTTTTATTTTATCCACAGAATTAGCACTCTTGACATGAGAGTGCCAGTTTTGATATTCTTTAGATTATGTTAAGCGGTAGGCAGGTAAAACTATTAGATTTCATAATAAGAGAACATGTAAAAACTGCAAAACCTGTAGGCTCTGCTTTGATATCCAAAAAGGCCGGTTTTAAGCTAAGTCCGGCTACTTTAAGGAACGAGATGGGAGAGCTTGAGAAGGCTGGTTATTTGACCCAGCTTCACACATCCGGCGGGAGGGTGCCGACCGATAAGGCTTATCGGTATTATGTGAACTCATTGTTGGAGAATGATGTCGGTTTAGATCTGAAAGCGAAAGATAAGAGCAAGATTCGTCAAGAATTTGATGATATGCCTCCCAATCCCAGAGAAATTAATAAAGTTGTGGCGAAAGTGTTATCTGATCTTTCGGGAGACCTGGTGATTACGGGAATATCTACGGACGAAGATTTTTTTAAAAAAGGATTAGTTAATTTGTTTGAACATCAGAAATTTAGGGAAATTAATGAAGTGTTTCAGTTGGCCAGTTTTTTTGAGGAGTTTGAAAACTTATTTCAGTTTATTGAACGGGAGTTCTTCAACACACTGGGAACGCCACATGGTATTCCTGTGCAAATCATGATTGGTAAAGAGAGTCCTTTCTCACAGATTCAGCACGAAACAGTTATGTGTGCCAAGTATGGCCTTCCTGGAAATTGTGTTGGCTCGCTAACGCTTGTGGGACCGACGAGGATGGATTATGAGAAAAATATTGCCCTGATTAAATTTGTAACCGAAGAATTAAATAAAATAATTAAATAACTTAAAAATTCCTCAGCTATATTATATCATCGGGCACGGCGTAAATTTTTACTAAAATTTCGCCTCGGACTCCGCACCGTCGCGCTCCGTAGTCCCTCTGATACAATATAGCTTCGGAATTTATATAGAACTTAAAGCTATGGACGAACCAAATAAACAACCAGAAATTGAGACCGAGACAGTAGTACAAAGCAAAGAAGAGGAGTATCTAAATAATTGGAAGCGAGAAAGAGCCGATTTTCTTAATTATAAAAAGGACGAGTCGCGTAGAATGGAAGAATTTGTGAGATACGCCAACGAAGATCTTGTTCTGGAAATGATGGAGCTGGTAGACGATTTAGAGATAGTGACAAAAGAAGTTCCCGGTGTTGGCCTAGAACACGTAGTTAAAAGATTTAGCGAATTATTCAAAAAATATGGCGTGGAAAGGGTTAGTGTAGATGATCAGTTTAATCCCGCCTTGCACGAAGCTGTTGAAACAGAAGCTGGTGGCACCAAGATGGTCGAAGTTCGGGCGGGATATACAATGCACGGCAAAGTCGTCAGACCAGCGAGAGTTAGGATAGTGAAGTAATTACCAATTACCATTTAACAATTTCCAATAATTTTTTCAGTGTTTCAATTGACCAATGATGAAATGGAAAATCATTGGTAACTGGCAACTGGAAAATGGAAAATAAAAAAACATGAGTAAAATATTAGGAATAGACCTTGGTACTACAAACAGCGCGATGGCAGTGGTGGAGACCGGCCAACCGAGGATATTGGAAAATAAAGAGGGAATGAGGACGACTCCGTCCGTTGTTGCCATGGGTAAAAATGGCGAAAGATATGTTGGTGTAACCGCCAAAAGACAAGCGGTTACTAATCCGGCCAACACAATTTATTCAATGAAACGGCTGATTGGCCGCCGGTTTTCTGATGCCGAAGTGCAAAGGGACAAAAAAATGCTTCCTTATGAATTAAGAGCCGGCGCTCATGACGATGTTGAGATAAAGATGGGTGATAAGTGGTTAAAACCGGCCGAAGTATCAGCTATGGTCCTTCAGAAATTAAAAGCTGATGCCGAGGATAGATTGGGAGAAAAAATAACTGATGCAATTATTACCGTTCCAGCATATTTTGATGATTCTCAAAGAAAAGCCACAAAAGATGCAGGCGAGATTGCGGGGCTGAATGTTAAAAGAGTTATTAACGAGCCGACCGCCGCCGCACTTGCTTACGGATTAAACAAAAAGAAAGACGAAAAAATAGTGGTCTACGATTTTGGCGGAGGAACGTTTGACGTTTCGGTACTGGAAATAGGGGATGACACGATAGAAGTCAGGGGAACTGGCGGAGACACTCATTTGGGCGGAGACGATATAGATCAAAGAGTTATCAGCTACTTCATAGAGGAATATAAAAAAGAGCACGGAGTAGATATTTCCAAAGACCAGCTCGCTGTTCAGCGTTTGAAAGATGCCGCAGAGAAGGCCAAGCATGAGCTTTCCAGCACTATGCAGACGGAAGTAAGCATTCCTTTTATTTCTGCAGATGCATCCGGTGCAAAGCACTTTTCTCTTATTTTCACCAGAGCCAAGCTTGAAGAGTTGGTTAAAGACTTGGTGGACAAATCTGTTCAACTTACCAAAAAAACATTAGATGAAAGCGGATTTAAGATCGGTGATATAAACGAGGTCATTATGGTTGGTGGACAGACAAGAATGCCTTTGATTGTTGAAGAGGTTAAGAAATTATTTGGAAAAGATCCACACAAAGACATTAATCCAGATGAAGTTGTTGCTTTGGGCGCAGCTGTTCAGGGTGGAATTATGCAGGGCGAAATAAGAGATGTTTTGCTTTTAGATGTAACCCCATTATCACTTGGAATTGAAACTCTCGGGCAGGTATTTACTAAGATGATAGAAAAGAATACCACTGTTCCCGTTTCTAAATCCCAGATATTTTCAACTGCTGCCGACAATCAGCCTTCTGTAGAAATTCACGTATTACAGGGAGAGAGAGCTATGGCGCATGACAACAAAACACTTGGCAGATTTATCTTGGATGGCATTCCACCTGCACCAAGGGGTATTCCTCAGGTTGAAGTCAGCTTTGATATTGATGCCAATGGTATCTTAAATGTAAAAGCAAAAGATAAGGCCACTGGCAAAGAACAGTCAGTTAAGATTGAAGGTTCTTCAGGTTTAACTGATGATGAAAAGAAAAGAATGATGGCCGATGCCGAAAAGCATGCCACCGAAGACGCAAAAAAGAAAGAATTGGTTGAAGCGCGAAATCTTGGTGAGACACTTGTCTACACCTCAGAGAAGATGGTCAAAGAAAATGATGCTAAAATAAAGGAAGAGGATAAAAAAGAATTAAAAGAGAAAGAAGAAGCGGTCAGAAACAGCTTAAAATCGGAAAGTGCTGAGGAAATAAAAAAGGCTACAGAGGAATTATCCAAAGTGGCACAAAGAATCGGCGGGGAGTTATACAAACAGCAAACCCCGCCTGCAGGTGAACAACCCACGCCGCCAACACCAGAGAACGAGATTCCGAAAGAGGATCCTAAAAACTAAATTGGCTTCCAGCCACACACCCCCGACTCGACCGATAGTCCTCAGCTTCCTGCGAGCTTCGGCTATCTACATGCTCGGCATTTCGAAGAACCAAGCCGAAATGCTTGCGCAAGTTCTCGCTGTGGGTATGTGGCTGGCTCGCTTAAATATTCCTCGCCTCGTCAAAGTGACATAAAAGCGATGGGGCTGCGCTTTAAATATTAATTAAATGAATAAATTATGTTCTACTTGTGGGGGAGTTATCTTTGCGATAGGGGTTCTAACCGCCCCAGATATTTTAACTACGGTCTGTAGGTGTAAAGAAGAAGAAATACCCGCCCATACCCATACAGAAAGTCCAATAATTATTTTGATGTCTGAAAATATGGCATTATCAGGCGCAACTGCAAGCTCTGTTATTGCTGGCGAAACTCAACAAATAATTAAACAAATAAATAAAGAAATAGATAAATTAAAAATATAATTGTGGCTAAATACTACAAAATTTTAATCTGGCATGTGGGGGTGGCGGTTTTGGCGTGGTGGACGTGGTTTTCGGGGCAGAGGGCGGAATTCAATCAAGTGACCGGAGTTGATTTCAGATTGTCGTCTCTGGGCGCGTTTATTTTGCTAATAGCGGTTCTTGTGCTTGGATATGTTTTGTTCCAACAGCGGAAGTGGGCGCTGACTACAGCAGGAATTATCGGATTAATGTTTTTTTATGTTTTTGGCTGGAGTTGGCTCAATTTTGTAGCAGTCGGAATTTTCATGATTTTTAATTTGTGGTCGGCTAACCGAGTCCGGCGTGAAATTGTTGAACGGAAAATAATGAATATCCCCGATGCGTTCTATCATGGCCTGACGCCGGTGGTGTTGGGGCTGTTTGTGATGATATCGTTCGCCGCATATCAGAGTCCATTGCTGGAACAAATCCAAAAAGCCAGTGCATTGCCGGGTCAAACCCAAGTTTTCTTTCAACAGGTAATTGATAAGACAGTGGGAAGTAAGATTCAGGCCGAGGCTCCCGGTCAACGACAGCAAATTGTCGGCCAGGTTGCTTCTCAAGCATTTCAGGAATTAAATAAGTTTTTAAAACCTTATTTTCAATTCGCACCGCCGGTTCTGGCGTTTGGTTTATTTATCATTCTGTCCGGCCTGTCATTTGTTTTTATCTGGTGTGGTATGTTGGTGGGTATGATGTTGTTTTGGATGCTAAAGAAAACAAATGTTGTGAGAATTGTGGAAAAAGATGTTAAAGCTGAGGTGCTTGAAATTTAAAAACCCCGCCGTTGAAAAGCAAAGAAAATGGCTATTTTACTAAGTTTTTAATACTTTTATTGTATTGAGTTTCGTGATAAAATATAATTTGAAATTTACTGGCGTTGCTTTTCAAGAACGGGGTCAAGTAGGGTAAAATATTAAGAAAATATGGCAAATAAGGACTACTACACAATTTTAGGGATTCCAAGGACGGCAAATGAAGACGAGATAAAGAAAGCATTCCGCAAGCTGGCCCACGAACATCATCCTGATAAGAAGACGGGAAATGAAGCGAAGTTCAAGGAAATAAATGAGGCCTACCAAATCCTGTCCGACCCTAAGAAAAGGTCTAACTATGACAACTTTGGTTTTGGTTACAATGACGGGGGATTCCAACAGGGTGGATATGATTTTGGCGGACAAGGAAATAATTTTTGGGATTTCTTTGGCGGTTCACAAGGACGCACCGGTGGAGCCGAGGATTTGTTTGAAATGTTTTCGGATGCCTTCGGAGGATTCCGCCAGCCTCAGCAGGAAGAAGAATCAAAAGGGGAGGATTTATATTTGGAACTGACAATAAATAGAAAGGACTTAGGAACCACTAAAACAGTGGAATATGAATCATTTGGGTCATGCGATGAGTGTTCGGGTCAGGGAGTCGCCAAAGGATACAGAGTTATTACCTGCAACACATGTCATGGCACCGGCCAGATAAGATATACCTCAAGGACTGCGATGGGGATGTTTACCCGAATCGGGGTCTGCAATACTTGCCGAGGCAAAGGCAGGATGCCAGAAAAAGAATGTTCAAGATGCAAAGGGGTGGGCAGGATTAAAACTAAGAAAAAACTGGAAATCCGCATTCCGGAAAACTTGGAAAGCAATTACAATATAGTTATTCCAAAAGGTGGCAATGCCGGCAAGGCCGGAAAACCATCAGGAGATTTGGTATTGAATATAAGGATTAGATAATTGTTTCGCTCCCACCCAACCCCCATCTTCATCACATCTCCGCGATACGAACAAAAGGCATCCTCATTAACGCAAAGAACAAGAGCGCTTCGCCCCACACTTATACATAAAGTGTGGGGCTTCCCTAATTTGTTCTTTGCTATCTCGGATGCTCTTTATGTTGCCGTATCGCTTCGACTTAGTGATTCAGATAGGGATATGTTTGGGAGCTTAGCTTGTCAACTTAAGGTGCAGCCCCCTTCATTTGTAGACCGTTTGGTTTCGAGGGTAACACAATGCTTAAATTAATTGATAATTTGCTTAATTAAACAAATTTAAGCCGGAAAATCCCCGCCTGCTGGCGGGGAGGAACGGATGCTAAAATTTGTTAAGCAAATTGAGATTAATTTAAGCATTTGTCCGAAGAAGGCCGGAGGCTGCAATCCAAGAGGTCGAAAATGGGGAGGGGCGAAACTGAAAAAACGTGATATACTTTAGCTATTGGATAAATATATTCCAAATTTTGATTTAGCCGCTATCTCTAAATTTAATTTTAATTTCGGACCTTCCGGTCTGTTTGCTATTTTGGGTCTGATATTTTTACTGCTTTATGGATTAAGTTTGGGCAGAACGCGGGCACTCGTGTCTCTTTTGGGGATTTATATTGCTTATGCCATCATGTCGGTATTTCCTTATCTTGACCGTTTGCATGACGCCATAAGGATTTCACCGGAATTGTATATTACGCGTGTGGGACTATTCTTGTTTGTTTATGTGATAGTATTCGCTGTGCTTAACAACTCTCTCGTTAAAAGCCGGCTGAACTTGAAAGACGCATCTTTTTTCTCGGTCTCCGTTATCAGTATTTTACAATTAGGACTTTTGATTACAATAATAACAAGCATAGTTCCAATAAGCGCATTAAAAGTATCGGGCAGTCTATCGTATGTTTCTGAATATTTTTCTACCGACGAAGCGCTTTTCTATTGGTTTTTAGTACCAATCGTAGTTGTCTCTTTCATGAGGGGAAATAAAAAACACAGAGAATCAGGGAATTAAAAACATAAGCAACCGCTCTACTTAGAATTCTTTTTTAGAAGCTCAAAAACAACTCTATCTACAAGATAAGATAATTTTTTCTGATCATGACGAGCCAAATTAGGATCAGTCCACAGCTTGCCAGCTATGATTTTGTTTTCTGTAAATTTACTGGGTATTTTAATGGGATATTTTCTTTCCTGGGCATATTCACTGAGTCGGTTATGGGGAGTGTGGGAATTTGCTATAATCTTATCTATTTTTCTGCCGGCATATGATTCAACTGTTTTTATGAAAGTATCCATCTGGTAATCTTTCATCCCATAGCCTTCTGTTAAAAAGTTGCAGACATAAATTATTTTAGCTTTGGACTTTTTTATAACCTCCTTAACGCCTTTAGGTAAAAAATTTGGCAGCAAACTTGTATAAAAACTGCCCGGACCCATTATAAGTATATCCGCTTTTTTTATGGCCGATAAAGCTTTAGGGTTGGCTTTAATGTTTGGTTCAAGAAAGAGTTTTTTAACTACTTTACCCTCGAATATCCCCATGTCTATTAGGGTCTCTCCTTTTACTGTTGATTTGTCTGAAAATTCTGCGCAAAGAGTGCTTTTAGCTAAGGTTACAGGATATACTTTGCCGGAGGCCGATAATATTTCTCCGAGAGCGTTAATGGCGGTTGTCAAACTGCCATAGACCTTTTCAAGGCCAAGTAAAAGAATATTACCGCCAGTATGGCCTGGAGAATTTGTGCTCGTAATTCTTTTAAGAAAAATTTCACGCGTGGTTTGCTCGTTTTTTGATAGCGCTAAAAGACATTTTAAAATATCACCCGGAGGCAGAATGCCGAATTTATCTTTCAGTTCCCCAGAGCTTCCGCCGGTATCAAACATTGTAACAACAGCCGATACTTCAAAAAACGGGTTTGTTTTAAGACCCGAAAGAAGAGTTGGTAATCCTGTGCCTCCACCAAAGCAAACTATATTTACTTTATCAGAAGTCATACAGGCTTGATTCTATTTACCTTTTTCTACGCGTTCTACATACTCTCCTGTCTCGGTATTTATACGAATGATGTCGTCTTGATTTATAAACAGGGGAACATTGATTGAGGCGCCTGTTTCTATTTTAACTTGTTTTACTCCGCCTTGAGCGGTATCGCCTCGGATTGCGGGAGGAGCTTCAAGAATCCTAAACTCCATTTTGACAGGAAGTTCAATGTTTGTAATTTTGCCGTTATATTCAATGGCGTCAAGAACTGTATTAGCCTTTAAAAATTTTGTCGCCTCGCCAATTAACTCTTCTGTTAGCAGAAATCTTTTTGTAGGTTCATTTTCATAGGAAAACCAATACTGGTCTTTGTGGTTGTAGAGAAATTTTACCTTGGCGCGTTCTATATCGGCTTCTTCAAAAACGTCCGATTGGGCAAAGTTTCTTTCAAGTATCTTGCCATTGATTACATTGCGCATTCTGACTTGAACCGTGGGTCGTCTTTGTTGCATTTTAAGATGGTGAGTTTCAATCACAGAATAGGGCTGCCCCTCGTATATAAGAAATGTCTTTTGTTTTAGTTCGTTTACGCCAAGACTCATAGCCAGTTTATTTTATCAGAAAATAAACAAAAAACAAGGTTAGTGGCCTTGTTTTAATTCTCCTCCTAAACTTCTTATCCTCATTCTATAATCTCGGTTATATTTGTCGGTTAAATAAAGTTTATTCAAAAGAGAAATCATTGCCCCCGGAGAAGTTTTTTCTGCACTGAACTGGTCCGCCCTTATCTGGTCTTTCGTAAAAAATTCATTATACTGACTGTTTAAAACCTTGAGTTTATTTAGGATTCTGAGGCGTAGTTTGTCCATAAAATTAATTTTGTAAACAGCGTGTCCTAATTCATGCGCTATCAATGCTTCTTTTTCGTTCTGGTTTAGAGAGCGGTAAAAATTAGTGTCAATAAAAACATAGTAATTAGGAGGTGTTTGTATCAGAATACCCTTATTTCCAAAGAGTAAAGCGTAGGGTCCTAAAAATACTCTTATGGTCGCTCTTTGGCTCAGTTCTGTATTTTGGGTTAATTTATTAATGAAATCTTTGTGGGCGGTGGTCTCTGTCCCTAAATCTATTGCGGCTATTGTTATATAGTTGTTTTCACGTTTTTCGCGTAGAGAGGGCGATTTTGAAAAAATAAAAATCAGTGTCCATGCAACAAGAATAATAAGCAATAGACGCCTTGTTGCGAGCATGGGGAGTCCTTTTTAAGGTGCCTTTCTTAAATAGTATAGAACCTATTTTTTTAAAAGCAACCCCGCACCAATCTTATCCGCTGACCGCCATTGAGAAAAGGGGTGGGATTGGTACGGGGCAAGGGTTATTTCATCACTCTTTTATTTTTTAAACAAAAGAGTGATGAGGAATATCGCTCCGCTGGCGAGGACCACAATGGGTCCGGGATGAAGATTGAAATAGTTTGCAAATAAAATCCCTCCCAAAGCGGAAATGCCTCCAAATAATGCTGCCAATTTGGTAAAACTGGCTAAACTGACGGAAACATTTTTGGCTGCTGCTGCTGGAACTATAACCATAGCGCCCATTAGGAATACCCCGGTTACTTTAAGCCCCAGAGAGACTATAATAGCCACCAAGAGAAGAAACAGAAAGTTTATTTTGGAAACATTGATTCCCATGGATTGAGCGAGTTGTTTGGAAATCACGCTTAAAGTCAATCCGCGGTATATTTGGAACATGGTAAGAAACATGACAATAGTCAGGACAAGAGTTATAAGGACATCGGCAAGACCTATTTTGGCAATATCGCCGAATAATGCTTCCAGAAGTTCCGGTTCTGGTGTTATTAGAATTCCTATAGCTAAACTAAGGGCGAAGAATATCCCCACTAAGGTTTCGGAAGGTAGTTCAGTTTTTCTTTCCAGAAACCATATGCCGACAATGGCTAAAAATAAAGCGGCAAAAGCGCCCCAAAAAGGATTAATTTTAAAAATAAGAGCCAAAGCGATTCCGGGCAGAGCAACGTGGGAAATCACATCTCCGACGAGGGACATTCTTTTTAGGATCATGAATGAGCCAAGATAGCCGGCTCCTAAACCAATAAGAATTCCAACCCCAAGCTGTAAAAATAGGGGATTAATGATTGTGTTCATGTTCGTGTTTGTAGAAACTGGCCTCCCCGCCGTAAAGTTTAGCAAGAGAAGCTGGATCGAGAACCATATTTGGTTCACCGTAACAAACCATTTCCTTGTTTACGCAGATAACGTTGTTGGCGTATTTATAAACAATATTCAGATCGTGAGAAATTAATAAGATAGTAAAACCCCTCTCATCTTTTAATTTTTTCAGTAAATTATAAATTGTTTCTTCTCCGCCGACATCAATTCCGGAAGTAGGTTCATCAAACAACAGAACATCAGGGTTATCCAGAATTGACCATGCAATTAAAATTCTCTGAAGTTGGCCTCCAGATAACCACCCCATGCGTTGTTTTAAAACGTGGTGCTCAATATGGTGTTCGTCTGTAATGCCAACCGACTTTAGGGCACTAATAATTCTATCAAATTTTTTCTCCTTAAATTTAAAAAACTCTCCGACACTTAAAGGGAAGTCTTTTTCAATGTTAAATTTTTGCGGGACATAGCCTACTTTTAATTCAGGGGCCCATTGGATTTTGCCAGAGTAAGGAACAAGACCCAAAAGTGCCCTGAATAATACTGATTTACCGGAGCCGTTAGGACCGACAATTGCCAGAGCGTCTCCTTTTTGAACAAAAAAATTGAGCCCTTTCAGAACTTCGTTATTGTCAAATTTTACCCCCAGATTTTCTACTATTAAAATAGTTTCTTTGTTGACCATGGATAGATTATATAATAGATTGTATTGTTGAACCACTTTGACATGTTTAATAAAATATGATATACTATTAACACCATGAATTCCATTAGAAAAATTGAGTATTTTGCTATTCCGCTTATTTTAATAGCGATGATCTTGAGCGCTCTTCCGGCTAAAGCCGACCAGGTTTTGACTTATAATGACCCAAATACCATTGTTTGTGAGGCCTTATCGTTGGTCGGTCTTGGTTGTGGTACGTCTTTACCTGCTACTTACACTAAGTCTGCGCAGACCATTATTCCCATTTCTGAAACTGCCGTCGCTACAAATTCAAATACTTCAAATGGTTCCGGAAATAATTCTGGTTTAATTGCTACAATTTTTACCGCAGGTCAAAAACAGGCAGGCAGTGGTTCTGTTAATCTGGTTAGGGTTAAAGGATGGTCAGAAATATATGAAATAGTCGGTGGTAAAAAACACCTTATTCCGACGATGGATATATTTTATGACTACGGATTTAAGATTGAATGGGTTCAGGATATAACCCAAAAACAGCTGGATAAATTTTCAAGGATTAAACTGATGCAAGTTGTTGGCGATAAAAAAAAGACGTACTACTTTACTGAAGGTGGAATGATACGTCTTACTCCCGACAAAAATGTGTTTAGTTCCTATGGAGACAGGGAAGAAGATGTAATTGTAATCAGCAAGAAAGAGTTTAACTATTACCCTCAAAACCAGTTTGTGTTTTTAGAGAATCCTCTTAACCGCGATGTTTTTCAAATTGTACAAGGAAAGACTAAAAGATATATTACTCCTCAAGCGGTAAAACGAATGAGGATAGATTTCGAACAGATTGCTCCGATAAATCAAATTGAACTTGCTGCCTATAAAACCGATAAGCCGATAATCCTATAAACAAAAACGCCCCCGACCGGGGCGTTTTTGTTTATCTCTAAAGTGTGGTATAATCATTCAAGTTTTTTGTTCCTTGAAAGGGAGAAATGTGCCCGATATCTATCTTGGGATGGATTTAGGTGGAAGCGGTCTTCGGTCGGGATTAGTGAATACCGGAGTAACTAAAATTTCAAACTTACCCGAAGTTGGTTTTAAGCTGGCAAGTTTAAACAATGACGATTTGGAAAAGTTGTTAGTTGAAAAAATTAAAGAGGCTATTCGCGTGATGGGCAGTAAAAAAATTACCGCTATTGGTCTTGGCAGCCCAGGGCCGCTTAATCCGGAAACCGGTGTAATTGAATGCCCGCCGAATTTGAAAGTGCGTGATTTTCCGATTGTTCAGATTCTAAAAGAAGAATTTCCAAAAGTTCCGGCGTTTTTAATTAATGATGCTGATGCTGCTGTTCTGGGAGAAGCATGGAAAGGCGTTGCTAAAGAATTTAAAGATGTGGTTATGCTCACTCTTGGAACTGGAGTTGGAAGCGGTGTTATGACTGGAGGAAAGTTGCAAAGGGGCATGGGCAAGGGGGCTGAATGGGGACATGCGACTATTTATGCAGGCGGAGAGCGTCGGCTCTGCAGTTGCCGGAATCTTAATTGTTTGGAAGCTTTTGTTGGGGTAGAAGGACTCCTTAAAACATATTGTCAGTTATTCAATATATCAAGAGAAAATATGTCGACTGAAGATATAAGATTGGTCTTAATTGAATTTACAGAGGTTGTTAACTCAAAAGAGGGGCGAGGTGTTTTTAATAAGGTAGCTGATATTTATTGTCCTCATCTTGTCGAAGGTCTAAGAAATATAATTTGCGTTCATCATCCGGAATGTATTGTTCTGGGTGGGGGTATTATCCAGAATAACAGGTATTTGTTTAATAAAGTTAAAGAATTATTAAACGAAACAAATAGTGAAATGGCTGGTTTGGTGAAAAGGGTGAAAATAGGATTGGCTAAGCTGAAACGACCAGGTGTGATAGGAGCAGCAAAACATGCAATTGATTGCTATGAAACATGGGTTAAAATCCACTAAAAAAGACGCTTAATGCGTCTTTTAATTTTACTTTTTCACAGAAGACTCCGTGTTAATGAACTATTTCAGTATTGAGTTAAGAAAATCAGGATGCCCATTTATAAAACTTTTGGCATCCATCTCTTTCCCCCCCTCAAGCTGGATTGATTTGGGTATTAGATAACATTTTTTAGCAGCAACAGCAATGTTTCCGTCCATTTTAACTACTGTTCCTGCCATCTGTGGACTAACGACATTCAATGTCGTTACGTTGAAAATGTTGATAACTTTGCCCTTCCAGGTTGTCCAGGTTCCCGGTTCGGGGTTCAGGGCTCTTATCTGGTTGTAAATTTTATCGCCAGATTCGGACCAGTTTATCCGGCCATTTTCCCGTTTAAACATTTTTGTAAAAGTGGCTTGGTCGTGGTCTTGTTCTTCGGGTTTTATTTTCCCGCTTAGGTATTTGGGAAGAGTTTCTATTAATAATTTTGCTCCAAGTTCGGAAAGTTCTTGTGTTATTTCTGTAAAATTCTTAACACTGGATACTTTATACTTAACGCTTTTCAGTATCGGACCATGGTCAACTTCCGCATCTACCACCATAATTGCAATGCCGGTTTCTTTATCCCCATTAAGTATTGCGGTTTGAATAGGGGAGGGACCGCGGTATTTTGGAAGAAGAGATGGGTGGATGTTCAAAAATCCATAATGGGGAACATCTAAAAACTTTTGAGGGAGTATTTTGCCGTAAGCCGCAATGATGCATATGTCAGGTTTCAGATTTTTAAATTCTTCAAAAACTACCTCATCTTTTTTCAGAGAAGACGGCTGAAACACTTTAATTTTGGATTCTCTGGCGAGAATGTCTACAGGTCCTTGTCCTGTAAAAACAGCGGATATGTTATATCCGTTTTCAATAAGCAATTTCAGGGCCGGAACCGCAAAGTCGGGTGTACCGAAGAATATAATCTTTAGATTATTTTTGTTCATTAAATCTATCTTTGATGACCATGCCGTTCAGGTGGTCTGTTTCGTGCTGGAGGACTCTTGCCAAAAATCCGCGGGCTTTTAGTTTGATTTTATTACCGTTTTCGTCAATGGCTTTTATTTTAATTTTCTTTGAGCGTTTGATACTTGCTCCGTATCTTGGAATAGAAAGACAGCCCTCCTCCATTTCGTCTGTGTTCTTAGAGTACTCGGTAATTTCAGGATTGAAAAAAACTTCCGGCACATTGTTCTCGGTAGCCAATTTTTCGTCAATTACAAAAATGCTCAAGTCCCTATTTATCTGATTGGCCGCAAGGCCGATGCCCTCATTTTCTTTCATTGATTTTTTCATATCTAAAACCAACTCTTTGAATGAGCCGCTTTTAATATCTTTTAGGCCAATTTTTTCAGTTGTCTTGCCTAGTATTTTATTCGGAATTTTTGTAATTTCCATAAATTAATTATTAGGCTTAAATAATAGCTTATTTTGCGGGATAAAACAATGGCTTGCAAGTTAATTAAAAACGTGGCATAATATAAATATCAGGTGTTTTTTGACACTATCGCGCTTAGGCGCAGGGAGAGAACATGAGAAGTGCTTGGAAGAAATGGGGGACGTTCGGCAACATCGTCATTTCTATATTTGTGCTGGCACAGATTCTGGACGGTATTTTTACCTATGTAGGGGTAACCCGGGGATTATCTTCTGAGGCCAATCCGTTGGGTAGTTGGTTGATGTCGGTAGCGGGGGTCGGTCTCGGAGTAATGGTACTCAAGTTTGTGTCAGTGGGAATGGGAATTTGGCTTTATTCATTTAATGCCCATACCGTCTTGGCACTTGCTACTGTTGCTACATTTGTCTTTGCGGTGTTTCCGTGGGCATACATATTTTGGATGTTTAGGACCCTGTCCGGTTAATTCCGGTCAGGGTTTTTAATTTTAAATTATTGACCTCGGGTCAACGTCAATTGACCAGTTTGAGGGGACGAATTTAAGAATGTTTCTTAGGTTCTCTATTTCGGGCAATATTTTCAGAACAATATTATAAACAAAAAGACCTCTTTCTTTTTCAACAAAAGAAGGGTGCGAATCAATCAGCTTAATCTTTTGGCTCAGTCCCATTTGGGCGATTGCCATTTTTAATTTACTGCTTAAAATTCTTGCTTCGTATGATGCCCTGTCTTGGTATTTGTGCCGGAATGTTAATTTTATCAGCTTGGAATATGGAGGGTAGAAAAAGACCTTTCTTGTTTCTAATTCTTTATCGTAGAAATCTTTGTAGTTCCCTTTGCTTGCTGTTAAAATTGCCTGATTTTCCGGGTTGTAGGTTTGAATTATCATGTTTTTTGGTTGGAAGTCCAACAGTTTTTCTATTTGGTAAAATAATTTTTCCTCTGTTTTGAAATCGGGGATACCGGCAAGACTGTCGGTGTTTAAAACACCTATCAGGTCAAATTTATTGTTATGGCGATGGCCAAAAATCATTTGTGTTGAAATAATAATTAACGTTCCAGGATTCTTTATTTCCTTGATTATTTCTTCCTCCTCGGTCTCGTTTTTTACAACATCAGTGTCAAGAACCAAAATGGGAACCTTTTCTGCTCCGCTATATTCAATTAATTTTCGGACTTCTTCATAAATCTTTTGTGTGCCGGCTGGGCCTACAGTTTTTAATTTAAAACTGTTGCAGTTCGGGCAATTCTCCGGCATCTTGAGACTTCGAGAACAATGATGGCAAACCAGAATAAGAGCCGTGGTCTTATGAACCCGGAAAGCTACACCACATTCTTTGCATTTGACGGCATATCCGCAGTTTTGGCAGACCAATATACCAGAATGACCGCGACGAGGAGAAAAGATAAGTATTTTATTGCCTGCCCCGCCCCAAGCCTGCCCCTTTTCTGAATGGTGGTCAGCGGATAAGATTGGGGCGGGGTTTTGTTTGGCGGGGTTTATTAAAGAAAGAAGTTGGTCTTTAAATTCTCGGCTAAACAAGGAAAAATTACCGTTTTTTATTTCTCCAATCATGTCGGCTATTTTAATAGGAGAACGGGAGTTTATTTTGTCCAGCAGTTCGTACTCTTTATCTTTAAGGCGGTAATAATTTTCTATTCCACTGATGACTGAAACAAAAATAATTCGAGTATCACTAAGGATAGCGATTACTCGGGCAAGATCCGGCGTATTATATTTAGGGGTCATGTCGGATTTGTAGAATTCATGAAGAACATCGTCTATAATTACTAATTTTAAATTTTTGAAAGGCATGAAAAGAGCTTGTCTTGTCCCTAAAACTATATCTGCTTGTCCGGAAGAGACTTTTTTCCAGGACTCGTATTGTTTTTTATTAGAAAGTAAGGAATAAATTTTAACTACATTATATTTTTGTGTCAGAATTTCATAAAAATATTCTATGGTTGAAATATCGGGAATAATTAAAACAACCTGACCTTGACCTTCCACAGCCTTCTTTATAAAGGGAAGAATATTGGGCAGTGTTTCTTTTGCGTTTGATAAAAGGAATAACGGTTTTTTGGTGATAGTTTCTTGTTTGAGATTTTTTTCGGCAGAAACAGGCGTTTCGTAACCCTTTTTAAGAAAAAAAGAAGGAAGAACCGTCTTTAGGCAATACCCTAAAGGGGCATAATAATATCTTGAGAGCCAAAGTGCTATCTTGAATTGATTATCGCTTATTTGGGGAATATCGCTGACGATGCTGGAGATTTTCTTAAGTTGGAAACCAGTTTTTTTAAGGAATATTTTTTGATCCTCAAGAGGGTTTGAAGCTACTACGGCGGCGCGAATTCTCCTATTGCCAAAGGGAATCTCTACTATTGCTCCTTTCTCTATGCTTCCGTTATAAAAATAACTCAATAATTGGGGTACGTTGGGTGGGAGAATAGTTAAGGGTATGACCTCAATGATGTACATGGGAAGGTTAATTTCGGGCTTGGAATATCGGCTATAATTAGGTTATACTAAAGCATATGAAAGTTAAAGTCCGCTTAGCCCCATCACCAACGGGATTTTTGCATATCGGCACTGCACAGTCGGCGCTTTATAATTGGTTATTTGCCCGAAAAAATAAGGGAGAATTTTGTTTACGCATTGAAGATACCGACCGCGAACGTTCAACTAAAGAGTATGAACAAAGCATTTTAGACGCGCTGGATTGGTTGGGTTTAAAATGGGATGGCGAAGTGATGCGCCAATCCGAACGTGCCACCAAACATCGCGACATGCTTGAACAGTTACTATCCGAAGGCAAAGCTTTTTATTGCCATCACACTCAGGATGAGCTTGAAACGGAGCGCAAAGCACAGGAAGGAGAAAAAGCACCGCCTCGACATGTCTGTAATCATAAAGATTCAGAAAAAGGCACAATGCCGGGAGGCATCATACGCCTTGCGGTTACTCGTGATGCGGAAGCTGTAGTTTCTTTTGAAGACAATATCCGTGGCCACATTGAATTCAAAACTTCATTGCTGGGCGATTTCAGTATTGCCCGGTCACTTGATGATCCGCTATATAATTTTGCTGTTGTCATTGATGATGTGGATATGGAAATAACGCATGTTATTCGTGGCGAAGACCACATTTCAAATACGCCCAAACAGATACTCGTCTATGAAGCTCTCGGTCTGCCGATACCGCAGTTTGCCCATCTGCCATTAATTCTTGCGCCCGACCGTTCCAAACTTTCAAAACGCCATGGAGTGGTGGCGGTGGTGGATTACAAAAAAGATTATCTTCCGGAAGCGATAATAAACTTTTTGGGCTCGATGAGTTTTACTTTCAGCAAAGAAATAATGACCAAAGAAGAAATGGTGGGGGAATTTGAACTTTCTAAAGTCCATAAATCAGGGGCTGTATTTGATATCAAAAAACTGAATTGGCTCAACTCACAATATATTAAAAAATTATCGCCTGGGGAATTCAAAAAAGTGAGCGGGATACCGGAAATTCCCGATTCTGCTGTGCCATTGATTACCGAGCGATTGGAAAAATTAAGCGATGTACAAAATTTTGATTATTTTTGGAAAGAGCCCGAATATGACAAAGAGTTATTGAAGTGGAAAAAATCAAATTTAAATAAATCTCTTGAAACGTTGGCTGAAGTTAAAAAAATAATTGAAGATTTTGATTTTGAAAAAGAAAAAGACGAATTAAGAAAAGTTTTAGATGAGTTTTCATCTAAGGTGGGGGATAGAGGGTCGGTATATTGGCCATTGCGGGTTGCTTTAACGGGAAAAGAAAAATCCCCAGACCCGGTAGATATTTTGAGTGTTTTAGGCAAGGAGGAATCATTGAAGCGAATAGAAACTGCGATTAAAAAACTTTCATAAGCATGAAGCGATTTTATTTAATCTTTTTTGGCTTATTATTTTTAATTTCCCTGAACGGACGCTATGTTTTTGCTCAGACCGAAGAAGAAAAGATGGCGGACCTAAGGGCTCAGATTCAGGCGCTTGAACAGCAGGCCACGCAACTGAAAGGAACTATTTCTCAAAAACAGGAACAGGCCAATACTTTAAAAAATCAAATTACCAATCTTAAAAGCCAGATTGCATCTCTTCAGGTGCAAATTTCTCTGACCGGAAAAAAAATAGATAAAACAAAGATAGAAATAAATAATGTCCAAAATAATATTTTTAATACCCAAGAAAAGATAGACAAGCAAAAAGATACTATCGGACGACTCTTGTTATTTATGGACCGCATGGATAAAGACAGTCTTTTGAGTATTATGTTAAAAAACAATGATTTATCTGATTATTTCCGCCAGACACAATCCGCGATAACCGTAAACGCAAACTTGATGAATTTGGTGGATGAATTGCAGAGCACAGAAGATTTATTAAATCAAAATAAAAACAATTTGGAAGGCAAACAAAAAGATCTTGAATCCTTAAAACAGCAGCAAAGTGCCCAGAAGACTTCTTTGGACCAGGTAACGAAAAGTAAAGACCAATTGCTCAAGGATACCAAGGGCCAGGAAGCGGCATACCAAAAAATGCTTGTCGAGGTTGAAAGACAGCAGTCAGTTTTCTTCAGCCAGTTGAGAGAATTAGAGACCCACATTATTCAAGGAGGATTATATATCGTTCATGTAACAGTCAGTGGTAATCTCCCAACAAAACAAAAAGGATTATTTCAATGGCCAGAAGAAGGATATAGGATAACTCAAGGTTACGGATGCACTACATACGCTCGATGTGGCCGTTCGCGTGGACCATATGGTGGTGCTCCCCATAATGGTATTGATATGGCATCCGGTTATGGAGAGCCCATCAAGGCCATAGCCGAAGGCCAGATAATTGCCAATGGAAAAAATGATGGTTGGGGAAACTGGGTAGCTATTCAACACCCCACTAAATATAATCTTGTCAGCATCTATTCTCACATGAGCGCTTTGTCATTCCTTCAAGTTGGAACACAGGTTTACTCCGGGCAGGTTATTGGCTATGAAGGTAAAACGGGCCATGTAACCGGTTCCCACCTTCACTTGAGTATTTACAAGGATTTTTTCACGTACATTAACGAGCAAAAAGACCAGCTTTATTTCAATTATTTTGAGGGTTCGGTAAACCCGTTAAATTATTTGTAGGCCGTAAGTTAACCACAAGCTCCAGAAAAGGGGAGTGGTATAATTAGCATGCAAGGTAAGCTGGTTATTGACACATGGATAAAATATGGTGTCGTAATAATTTAAGCATGATAGGGAAGTGGGGCGGAATTAGTTTCTTGTTTGGGGTTGCTATTACAGCTTTTATGTTTGGAGGAAATTATCCCGCACGCGCCTATATAGCGGAAACAGTACCTACAAGTTTATATCAACCGACTGAATTAAAACTCGATTTAGATTTAAATCCCATTGGCAAAATAAATGAAGTTACTGCGCCGTTGAATAATTTTATAAATGGCACGCTAAATAGCCTCAAGCAGAATTTAAATATCATAGGAGGCACAGGAGTATCTCCAAGCCCCATAAAGAGCCCCTCGCAAACTATAGATTTTAGCAAGTTCTTCAGTTCAAGTAATGTATCTTCTAATGATGTTGTGGGCTTTCTTAAAGAAGCGGCCGTGATGGGAATTAACTTAACCATATTAGTCATCTCTATAACCGCGCAAGTTCTTAAAGGATTACTCAGCGTACTCAGATAGGTTAAAAGGCCCAAGGGGGTCCCCTAAGAGGAGCGGTACGTCGTAAAAGGTATATTGCGCGACGTTGTATATAAGAACTTGTTAGGTATCCCCTGTCTTTAAATAGGTCTTATTTTGTTTATAGAATTATGATAAAATAATAGAAACCAATAACATTTTAAATCATATGCCCCCTATTAAATGGGATTTGGACAAAATTAAATGTGGTCTTGAAAGTTTTTATGAATTAAACAAGAGGTATCCTTCTGCTTTAGAAATTGATAAATATCCCCTGCTGCCATCTTCTCGTCAGGTTCAGCGTAAGTTTGGGGGCTTAAAAGAATTAAGAAAATTACTTAATTTACCAGATGAGGATATAGATTACACTAAAGGTTCAGCTCGATCAGATGTGGCCAAAATTATAGGTGAGCGTGGAAAAGATTTTGAAAAAGAAATTTACGCTCTCTTGGTCAAAAAATTTGGAGAAATTTTTGTTCACCAACAAAAACCTTTTAATAATTATAAGAGTAGAGCTGATTTCTTTATATACGCCCAAAACTATAAGTTTGGAGTGGATGTTTTTTATCCAAAGGATTTGCATAGTTTTGTTTGTTGTGTAAATATCAAAGACAAAACTTATATTAATTCTGACTTCGATATGATCTTTCTATCCATTAATCCGAAAATAAGTCAGTCTTTAATAAATAGGTTTATAAATAGACGTAAAAATAACACCCTAAATAGGGTAATGGACTTTGATGAATTTAAAAAATACATCGATACTATTACCCCATTGCGTTTGCTTTGATGCCTCGACTTGTATTCGATATTGAAACTGTTGGTGTCGATTTTAATTCTTTGGACGATAAGACCAAGGAGCTTTTGCTTTTTTACGCAGAAGACGAAGATGAAAGAAGGCAGATAAAAGAAGAACTCGGTTTCTCCCCTCTTACGGGCGAGGTAGTGGCAATTGGAATATTGAACCCAGATACAAATAAAGGTGCTGTATATTTTCAGGCGGGAAAGAAAAAAATGGAAAAGACTGATCTCGGAGTGGGCTCTCGGGGTGGTGCTTTAGCCCACCCTGGGAACTCTGTAGACGAAAATGCTCAGTACATACCCTGTGCATCAGAAAAAGAGGTTTTAGAGCATTTTTGGGAATCAGCAACCCATTACAATCAATTTATTACTTTTAATGGCCATGCGTTTGATTGTCCGTTCGTAACGATACGCTCTGCAATTTTAAAAATTAAGCCGACAAAAGGATTGATACATAACCGGTATTACGATGCTCCCCATTTTGACCTTTATGACCGGCTAACCAATTTTGGGGCGGTAAGGTTCAAAAGAAATCTTCATATGTGGTGTCAGGCATTTGGTATTTCAAGTCCGAAAGCAAAAGGAGTCAGCGGAGATGATGTGGCGCGCCTTTATAAAGAAAAAGAATATTTGAAGATAGCAAAGTATTGTTTTGATGATATTAAGGCAACGAAAGAACTATACCGATATTGGGAAAAATATATGAAATAATTTTCCATTTTTCATTTTCCAATTTCCATTAATTTATCATTGTTTCATTTATCCATTTTCTGAAAATGGCAAAATAATCAAATGAGCAAATGAATGGCAAATGATAAATGGTAAATATTAATTGCTTATGTGGTATTCAAATGTAGATAGTTTTAAAGAAGGCAACGGCTATACAATAGACGGGATTTGGTATCCGCGTGTTACCTCCATTGTTTCAATCAAAGCCAAACCGGCCCTATATATGTACTATGCCGGACTGCCTGATTTTAAGACCGGAGAAGCTATTAAATCCAAGTCGGCTGAGGAAGGGACAATGCTTCATGAAACAGTTGAGGCAATTTTGAGAAAGGAACCTATCGTTATCCCCGACCAGGTAAAACCGGCGACTGAGGCGTTTTTAGATTTTTATAAAAAGAATGAACTTATCGCCCACAGAATAGAAGATAGGGTTGTATCAAAAAAACACCACTTTGCCGGAACGATGGATGTACTGGCTGAATTAAATGGTGTTATGGGCGTCTTGGATATTAAAACCTCAATAGCGATATATAGAGACTATAGTATGCAGACCTCGGCTTATATTGAGGCGTTGAGTGAAGACAAAACTCTCCCTCCCCTAACCCGCTGGATTTTGCGGCTTGACCAATCAAAACATTGCTTGAAATGTACTGCGACATTACGTGACAAAGGTGGACGGGAAAAAATCCGTAATGAAAAAGGAAAGTGTGAACATGAATGGGGCCCGATGACCGGCGCAGTTGAAATTAAAGAATTAAACACTTTTGAATCTGACATCAAAGCCTTCCTCGCCTGCAAATCTCTCTGGGAATGGGAGAATGAGTATTGGCTCAAAAGAATTAAATAAAAGTTGCTCGGATAACTAGCTTCTCGGAAACAGAATATTTTTATTCCAGCGATAAAAATTTCTTCTCCCTCGGCGCTTGGCAGAACCAAGCCCAAGCGCCTGCGGGTCGTTCCTCTAAACCAGTTACCCTCGCCTTTAGTTTTTTATTCATCGCCTTGTCCAAGTGACATAAAAGCGATGGGGCTGGGCTTTTTCTCCAAACTTGCAAATATGACAAAAGTGTGGTATAATTTAATCATTAGGAGATTAGGAGGTGTGCAGTGAGTATCGATAAAAAGTTCGGAATCGCAGTGTTAGTTCTGGTCGTCTTGATTGCCCTTGATTTGTGGGCGCATCACTCGCAGTACCCATACTTCATGTGGACTTTATCGCTTGGGCCCGCTCTGTTGCTGGTTCTAGGAATTTGGGCAGAGCGCCTATGGAAGTGTCCAAAGTGCGGAGGCAGGACCTGGTATCACCAGCACGGTGCAGATATCTTCAAAGACCCAGGTGGGCCTCGGGGATATGCCTACTGCGCTGATTGTGGCCACACTCGTGGCGAGCCGCTCAAGTGAGCGGCTCTTTATTTTTATAATAAAGCGCAGCCCCGGCATTTTATTTCAGAGAGGGTTTGAATTTTTATTGCCAAATGTAAATTACCATCCAATCAACCGGCGGAGGGAGACGCCTTATCCCAAAGAAGGACGTTCGGAGGCGGGTAGTTGAAGAGCGAAGGCGATGAAATGCCAAAGACAGTAGTCGTGGTGCCGAGAGAGAGCAAAAACCCAGCAGGGTTTTATGCGGTCTTCGTGGGATGAGGCGTCTCCCTTCGCATGCATGGTCATGCGACCACTGCTCGCCTGCGGCGGTTGTAGGAGTTGTGTCAGCAATCTTTATTGACCAGTCGAGCGGGCAGCCGTCATTCGACGACTGCTCCGCTTCGCCGGGTTGCCTTAATCCTATCGTTCTCGGTGCGGAATTGTTTTCGGAGGCGGATGTTTTTGGGAGTAACTTCAAGATATTCATCTTCTTGCATAACTTCTAAACCATTTTCGAGAGAGATTTTATGCGGAGGAGTAAGAATTATATTTTCATCCGAACCCGAAGCTCTCATGTTGGTGAGCTTCTTTCCTTTGATTGGGTTTACCGCCATATCCATTCCCTTTGAGACGTCACCGATAACCATGCCTTCGTAAACTTCCGTGGTCGGCGCGATGTAAAGAGTTCCTCTGTCTTGGAGATTATATAATGAAAAGCCCAGCGCTTTGCCTGTTTCCATTGAAACCATAGAGCCGACACTTCTCCTTTTTATTTCGCCCGCAAAAGGCCGGAAGCCGAGAAAGTGGCTCGTGAGTATCCCCTCGCCCTTCGTATCAATCATGAATTCATTTCTGAAGCCCAATAGACCGCGGGTCGGAATTTCAAAAGTAATGCGGACTTCGCCGTGATGCTGAATCATGCTCATCATTTTACCGGCACGTTTACCGAGTTTTTGTATTACGGTTCCGGAAAGATTTTCGGGGACGTCAACCAGAGCCTCTTCAAAAGGCTCCATTTTTTGGCCATCTATTTCTTTGATAATAACCTGGGGCTGGGAAACCTGAAGCTCGTAACCCTCGCGTCGCATGTTTTCCAAAAGAATGGCGATGTGCAATTCTCCTCTCCCGTAAACTTTGTAAGAATCAGTAGCTGAAAAATCAACTTTTAGTCCGATATTAACTTCCAGCTCTCTTTCTAAGCGTTCTTTCAACTGGCGGTTGGTTACATATTTACCATCCTGGCCGGCAAAAGGAGAGTCGTTGATTAAGAAGTTTAAAGAAATAGTCGGTTCATCCACGTTGATTGCAAGTAAGGGCTCAATATCAGGAGAGGTGCAGACCGTTTCGCCGATATAAATATCAGGCAATCCTGCAACCATGACAATATCTCCGGCGACCGCTTCAGCGGCTTCTTCTCTTTTCATTCCGCGGAAAGTGAAAAGCTGGGTAATCTTGCCCGGGCGTGTCTCTCCTGTTGGCTTCTTTATAAAAACATTATCCCCCACTCTCATGGTTCCATACCAAACTCTGCCGATTCCAAGTCTCCCCAAAAAGTTGTCGTAAGCCAAATTAAACGGCTGAAATCTCAAAGGAGCGGAAGCGTCAGACGGCGCGGCCGGCACCTCTCTTAAAATAAGATCAAGAAGAGGGGTCAAATTCTTTGACTCATCGGTCAGGTTCAATTTTGCGACCCCGGTTTTCCCGATAGCGTAAATGGTCTTAAAATCCAGCTGTTCATTGGTGGCTCCCAAATCCATAAATAATTCAAATACTTTTTCGTGGGTTTCATCGGGCTTCGCGGCGGGTTTGTCTATTTTATTTATAACTAAGATTGGTTTTAAACCTAATTCAAGGGACTTTTTCAATACGAACTTGGTTTGAGGCATTGGTCCTTCCTGGGCATCTACAACCAGCAATACGGAATCAATAGAACGCAAAACACGCTCAACCTCTGAGCCGAAATCGGCGTGGCCGGGAGTGTCTACGATGTTTATCTTGGTGTCCTTATAATAGAGAGAAGCATTTTTAGCGTAAATCGTAATACCGCGCTCCTGTTCGAGCGCGTTAACATCCATGCTGAAACCTTCCTCCACCATCCCCGTCTGTTTCATCAGGGCATCGGTCAGGGTCGTTTTCCCATGGTCTACGTGGGCTATTATTGCGATATTTCGTATCTCCATTTTTATAACTTATTCGCCCTCCGCTAACTATCGTCAGCGGTACGGGCCCTAAAGGGTTTAGTCAATTTCTGCGTTAAAATTTCCGTTTACTCCTCACCATAGTTCACTATGGCTCGTCGCAATACTCAATTTTGCCTTGAACTTAACTAAACGAATTAAGTTCTAAATAAAAATTTTATAAAACCTATTTTATGCCTTGAATTTGGCCAAGCCAGCTACGTTCTAATATATTGAGTCGGAGTATCTATTTTAAGCTAAAAATCTTGTTTTGTCAAAACCAAGCTCCCATCTCATCCCGCCTTCTCATCTTTTTCCTAAGTTTGAATAAATAGTCGGAAATCTTTCAGAAATCTTAAGAACGCTTCGCTTGTTTAAGATTTCTTAGATCTCCTACTTATTTATTAAGCAAACTTATCCAGGACGATGAGAAATCGGAATGAGGCATTCGCTCTTTGAAACTGCGAAGGATATATGCTTTCAGAGAACGACCCGCAGTTATGATTGGCTTGGTGTCGCCTTGGGCGACCAATCATGACGAGGGAGAAGAAATTTTTATCGCTGGAATAAAAATATTCTGGTTCGAGGAAGGCATATGTCCTGAGCTGGGGAAGATAATAAAAGCCTATTGGCAATTACTCGCGAGGGTGTAGCCGGCTTTTTGGGCGAGAGATTCGTCGACAAACCAGAGCTTATTGGTTTCTTTGATTTGCTTGGCTCCAGGGCACCATGTAAAGTGGTATTTTTTGGTAGTACTTGCTTTTGAGGCGACAACTCTTAAATCTTTGGGCTGGACGGGAACTGTTTTCTTGCTACTTAGAACCGAATTTCCTACTGTGGCCTGATATACATTGGCTTCGCCTGTTATTTTGAGCGGTGTTTTATTCAAGGCATTGATACGGCCCAAATTGAAACTAATGGTTGATATTAAAACAATACAAAAACCCAAAAATATGTCTTTTTGATACTTCTTGACCACATTACCTATTTTTGCTAATATATTCATACTTATAGTTATGAGCGAGGAGCAAAATGATGTTAAGTCATTTTATCCGAGCGAATTAAATATACAGAGTATATATGGCACATACAAAAGCGATTGGATCTACGCAGCTCGGTAGAGACTCGCAACCAAAATATCTAGGTGTGAAGCTTTATGCAGGAGAACTGGCTAAACCCGGCAGTATTATAATCCGACAAAGAGGCAGTAAGTTTCTTCCTGGAAAAGGTGTCCGCATCGGTTCAGACGATACTATTTACGCAGTTATAACCGGCAAAGTCAAATTCACCACTAAAAAGAAAACTAAATTTGACGGCTCTAAGAGATTAGTAAAAGTGGTCAATGTAGTCGCTAACTAAAAATCCCCAACTGGGGATTTTTAGTTACTCTGCTTTGACGAGTACTTTGATTTGAGTTTTGATTTCGGGAGCGAGGTTGAGGTCTACCATGTGTTCGTCGATGTGTTTAATCGGTTCTTCGTGGCCGAGCATTTCTTCTTGGAGCTGGACTCCGGAGGCCTTTTTAATTTCTCTCACGATGTCATCCTTGCCGATACCGGCGAATAATTTGCCTGTCTTGGTTGCTTTGCGGGTGAACTCTATGACGAGGTCTTTTAACTTTTCAACCGCTTCAAGGGCATTTTTCTTTTCGGCCTCAACCATGATGACACGCTTTGCTTTCAAGGACTCCACTTCTTTCATGGAACCATCACTGGCTGACTTTGCCATCTTGCGGGGCAACAAAAAATTTCTGGCATAACCATCGGATACATTCCTCACGTCTCCTATCTGCCCAAACCCTTTGATATTTTGGAGTAGTATGACTTTCATATACAAAGTAAAATACCAGTTTAAATTTTTTAAATCAAGCTTGCCGCTCCATCTTAAATTAACCCCCTCCAGGCCACATGCCTTCCTCAAACCAGAATAGATTTTCTCCAGCGGCAAATCTTTCTTCTCCCTCGGCGCTTGGCAGAACCAAGCCCAAGCGCCTCCGGGTCGTTCTCTGAAGGCATGTAGCCTTCGCGGTTTTTAAGTCAAGCGCAGCCCCTGCCCGTTTGAGACCGTTTGCCTCCGAGGGTAACACAATGCTCAAATTAGTTGATAATTTGCTTAGATAATAAATCTTAGCCGGAAAATCCTTGAAGAGGAGGAACGGATGCTAAGATTTATTAAGCAAATTGAGACCTAATTTGAGTATTTGTCCGAAGGAGACCGAAGGCGCAGGCAATAGGTCGAAAATGGGTGGGGGTGAGCGATTACTTCAAAACTTCAAGCGCCTTATCCAATTGGGCGTCTTTGCCCGGAGTGCCGATTTCTATTTTGCCTTCTATTTTGAGGTCTTCTTCTTTAAATTTAACTTCAACATCGGCCTCAATCCCCTTTTCTGATATTGAAATTCCTGCTGGAGTAAGCCATTTAGCTATTGTTACTTTCAAGGACGAACCGTCGTTGTAGTTTTGAAGCTCTTGAACGGAACCTTTTCCAAAGCTCTTCTCTCCTACAATTTTAATTTTTCTATTGTCATGGAGAGCGCCGGCCAAAATTTCCGATGCTGATGCTGAACCGCCATTCATCAAAATGACTGTGGTATACTTTTTCAATAATGCGTTGCCATTGCTTCTAAACTCATTTCTGGTGCCATCTCTGAATACCTCGCTGACCACAACCTGATTTTTATCAAGGAACCATCCGGCAAGATTGATAGCCGAATCAAGCAACCCTCCCGGATTATTTCGCAAATCAATTATCAATCTGTCGGCATTTGATTTCAATATTTCTTCAGATGCTTTTTTGAATTCCGAATCAACAGTTTGGTTGAAGGAGTATATCTGCATATAAGCAATCTTCTTTCCGTCTTGTTCAACCAGTTTCCATTCGATGGTAGGTATTTTTATGGCATCTCTGATTAGCTCAATATCCTTGGTGGTACTATTTTGAACAGTTAAAACTACTTTTGTTCCTCTTTTGCCCCGTATTAAATTAACGGCTTCTTCGATAGCCAAGTCTGTTGTAGATTTTCCGTCTATCTTTAATATTTTATCGCCCGCCTTAATTCCCGCCTTAAACGCAGGAGTATCTTTAATAGGAGCTATGACCGTAAGGATGTTGTTTCTCTTTCCTATCTCAATGCCGACGCCACCAAAACTCCCAGATATTTCTTCCTGGAATTTTTTACTTGTGACTGGCTCAAAGAAAGTGGTATATGGATCTCCGACACTATTGACCAGCCCATTAATGGCTCCATAAAGAATTTTTTGAGCATCTACCTTACCTTTATCAACATATTTAGCATTGAGATCGTTATAAACTTTCCAAAAAAGAGAAAAGTCTATGTTTTCCGGCTTGCCATTATCCAGATTAACCAGCTGTTTAATACTGACGGCGGATGTTTCTCTTGATTGTCCAAACAAAACGCCTCCGGCAAACCCGAGCGCTAAGGTGATTATTACCACGAGGAGTGTTTTTTTATTAAACATGTTCATTGGTTTAGGGCAAAGTGGTTTTTTGAACTCTTTAAAAATCCCCACTTAAATAAATATTTGAATCCGTCTTTGATGTGCTGTTGGGACTGGCGGTTTATAAAGGCGTCAATTATCCATGAGTTTCTTTTTGAAACACGCCGATGATAGTGGTAGATTTTTACCAATGGATAATAAACAACTTTATAACCATTTTCCCAGAAACGCTTGGCCCAGTCAACGTCGCTGAAGTATAAGAAAAATTTTTCATCCATTAATCCAATCTTATTAACAGCATCCCGCCGTGCCATAAGAGCGGAACCCATTAGCCAATCAACTGGGCGAATATCTGAAAGATTGTCGCCTTCAAGAAGAAATCTTTTTAGGACCCTCTTTTTAAACGGTAAGTATCCTACGCGACGGTAACCTATGGTAATTGCATTATAAAATCCAAAACAAGATTGTTGTGGTGTGCCGTCAAAATTAAGAAGCTGGGGTCCTGCTAATCCTATATTCTGATTTTTTTTCATATAGTCCAGTAAAGTTTCGACGGAATTTTTAAGAGGGACTATGTCAGAATTTAAAATAAGAAAATATTCTCCGGAACTTCCTTTTATTCCTTCATTAACCCCTTTTGTATAGCCGATATTGTCTTTAAATGGTAGAAACTTTACTTTTGGAAATTCTTCCAGAACAACATTTTGTGTTTCAATTCCTGATGAAATATCAACTACTAAAATTTCATACTTTAATTTTGGATTCAATGTGTGTTCTAAAGATTTCAGGCACAATCTCAAGAGGGCCGGATTTTTAAAGTTTACTATAATAATGGATAGCATGGGTTTATTTTATATTATCTTGGAAGAGTTGTTTTATTTGCGTAAAATTATCGCCTATTGGAAGAAGTACATAGGATTCATTGATGCGGGATTCATAGAGAAGATTATCAGTGGTTATAACGTATTTTTTAACTTTCCCTGAAGAACTTACATCTTTGGCTAAGCTTAGCAAGTCCGTGGTGTTCCAGATATTAAGGTCGGTCTTTATGTTTGTGCGTATGCTGTTCAGGATGAACAATGTTTTTAAGGGATCAGACCAAAAATTAAGATTTGTCAGCTTGTCTTTTAAGGCAAAAATAACCTCCTGCTGGCGTCTGGACCTGTCAAAATCACTGGATGAGAACCTTGAACGGGCATAATAAAGAGCGTTTTGGCCATCCAAGTGATTGGATCCGGCTGGCAAATAGAATTCATTGCCCCACTGTTGTTTTTCCTCAAATGGTTTTGTTAGGACAATATCTATTCCGCCGACCTGGTCTATTATTTTCTCAAAAGAAGAAAAATCCAGAACTACCGCTTTGTCTATGTAAACTCCGGTTATTTTTGAAATCAGTTCTTTTGCATAGTTAAGTCCCCCATTTTTGTGATAATAGCCATATTCGTAAGCCGTATTTATTTTGTCTTTTTTGTTTTTATCTACTTTTACATAAAGGTCGCGTGGAATTGATACCATTGAGGCCTTTTTGGTTATTTTGTCATAACTCAGAATCATTATTGAGTCAGTAAGAAGAGGTCCTCCGTCTTTTGCGTCGGGGTCATTTTCTCCTCTTAAGCCCATAACCAGTACGTCAAAACGGTCCGGTTCTTGTGTCGGCATTATGTAATCAGGATCAATCGGTTCCGAAGCAAAACTGAAAATATTGGCCACTCTTTGCCAGAAAGGAACCGGTTCGTTTACAATCTCAATGATATTTGATTTACTGCCCAAAAAATATCCGATGACAATTAAAAATACAATTAAAACAATAACGCTGAAGCGTTTTTTGTTAAATTTAGGCTTTTCATTGAAATCTGGCTGAACGAAATTGTGTTGATCGTTTAAGTAAACCATCCTTTTAAGATGTTTATTGTATGATAATTTTTGATAACTGTAAAGCTAATATTATTACGAAAAATATAACTATAGAGATTACAATTATTTGCAGTATTCGCCATCTAATTTCTGAAGCAGGTGCCGGATTTTCTTCGTGAATGTTTATAAGCATTAAAGAGTGTATATCGTTAACACTCATACGAGCTCGTTTCATTATAGTGTGTCGGCGAGCAATCATTCGTGGCAAAAAATGGAGAAATCTTCCCCATTCCAGAAGCATTCTCTGTTCAAAAAGTCCAGCATACCCTTGCACGTTGATTTCCCTCATTATTATTGCAGGGAGGTCTCGCAAGATATTACGCAGATAGTCGTTTTTGATAATGGTAAATCGTGTGTTTGACCAATCCAGTCGCCGTTTGTGAATCGGGATTTTTTGTCTTATTTTCCGACGCTGAACATAATTAGCCAGAAAATCGGTGGTTACGTTGCCTTTGGTTGTAGAACGGTCGTGCCACGCGATAACCTCAGGCGAATAAACCTGTTTGTGTCCAAAAAGAGTCATACGCCAGGCCAAGTCAAGATCATCCCCGTACCAGAAATAATCAGGATCCCAGATCCAGCCGTTAATTTTGCAGTTTTCTAAGGCAGTCCGTCGGAAAAACGGAACTGCGCCTTCAACGCCGAAAACAATGCGTTGTTTTGAAAAGGCAGGTCCATCTAGTTTGCCATGGCCTATGTTTACCACCTTTCTTTCGCGTGTTATGGCAAAACCGCAGGTGTCTACTACGGTGTTTTTCTCATATGAACCATCTGTCAATTCATTGTGGTTGTATTGATAGATTTTTGCTTGTACAGCGTCTATTTCGGGGTCAGATTCACAAATAGTTACAGCTTTTTCAGCAAAACGTTCGTCAATCATGACATCAACTGAAACACACAAAACATATTTTCCAGAGGAGTGTTTTAATAATTCCTCATGTCCCGGCCACATGCCCAAGTTTTTATAGTTTTCAACTAAGTTAAATTTTAAAAAATCAGAAAATTCGCCGGCAAGCTCTTTGATTATGGTTTTTGTAGCATCCGTGGAACCGTTATCAAGAATATTAATTTCAGTTTGATTATGCGGATAGGTTTGGGTTTTTATGGAATTCAAACAGTGGCGGATATACTTTTCGCCATTCAGAACCACAAGATTAATTGTAACTAATAGATTTGACATAAAACAATAAATACCATATCATTTTTACAGTTATTTTACTAATGGGAGAAAAATAATGATATCGTCAAATTCAATCCAATATATGAGCAGGCAAGCAATTAAAGACAATGCCAAAGAGTCTCTAACGGTGCTTGAGCTAAGAAACTTTTTAGACAGACTGATAATGGGTGGCTCTGGTAATTTCAACGTTTTGGTACACACTAGTAGGCCTGGTATACATGCTGCTCCTAATCACTACTTCCTTAATAGCCGTATAAGTAGCGTTTATTTATCAGAATAATTCCCGACTTGGTCGGGTTTTTTCGTACTTAAGATTAAGGCAACGGTCGCCACAAATAACAAAAACGCTCTCTCGTCAAAAAGAGCTACATCCGTCAGACAATAAACTAAAACCCAGGGCACGAAAATTAAAGATGCGCCGTTGTAAACAATTATTTCCCAATCTTTTGAATGAACGAAATTATTGTAGGTTCCCTGCATTAAAAGCCACAAAAACCAGAAAACAAAAATCAGAGCCGGAATCCCCATTTCAGCAGCGATTTGCAGATAAATATTGTGAGCCGATGAACCGGCTTTGGCCAAAGATAAATCCTGATTCAAAACTACAGGAAAGTTGCCGAGTCCCACTCCCAAGAGTGGGTGTTTTTTTATCGATTCTAAGGATAGCTTCCATATTCTTATCCTTTCTTTGTTTGATGTCTCGCCGAAATTTATTATAGAACCCACTCTTTTGGTTAATAGGCCGGAGTCCATTTTATAAAGCTGAAATTGGGGCGAGGCGGTTAAGGGTAAAGCAATACTGAATAATAAAAAGAACAGAACTAAATAAGAAAGCATGTATTTAAAAATGATTTTGCGGTTTTCTTGAATTCCGATTCTTTTAAATATTCCCATCAGTATGAATCCAAAACCAGCTACACCTAAACTTGCCGCCCAAATTCCTCTGGTGCCTGTCAAAATTGCGGCAAGAAAAACAAGCGGAACCCAGACAATAATTAAACCGGTTCGGGTTCGGTATAATTTCTTTAAGTTCAGATTAATTCCCTCAAATTTTTTAAGAGCAAGAGCGAATATTACCGGCAGACCAAGCAAGATGAACTGCGGGAAAGAATGAGAATCGGGAAACAAAGAAAACATTCTTAACGAGATTTGTTCGCCGTAATAGGCATACCAAGTGTTGCCGAGATTATAAACGATATACGACCAGTCGGCACCAAATTGATTAAACTGTACTTTTCCAGCCCAGAACCCCATGAACTGATAAATATCCATCAGATAAGTTGAACCAAGCTGGAGAAAACCGATAGCGGTTACGATAATTATAGGGATTGAAATATTTTTTATCAGTCGCTTGGCGAAATCTTGTTTTTGACCCAAATCGTAAATGACTAAACCCATTAAACTTAGATTCACGAAATAGATTATCCTTTTTACCGCTAATATTTTATCGGGAGCGGGAATAATTGATAAAACTGCCGTTAGGAGAAGCAATAAAAGCGGAAGCGATAAATATTTGCGGTAGTTTGGCCATTCTTTATAAAGCCATTTAAGAAAAATTATTCCGGCAAGAATTCGCCAAGTGTTAAAGTTATCAAAAGTCGTCGTGAGCGGTATGGCAATAAAAAACGGAATTGAGCGGACAAAAAACACCGTCGCATCTTCAAGCGAAGCCCATAATACATATCCTGCTAATGCTATGGCCAGATACGGTACAACCGCGCGTGGCAAAATCCCGGTTACAATCAAACCAAATAAAACAAGCTGTCCCACAAAAACCCAATTAAGTAATTTCTTTATCATTTGTTTAACGAGCGGACAATTTCAAGCCACCTATCTGTAAAATTTTTCCAATTATATTTTTTTACAAACTCCGGACCATCATTTTTAATTTTCGCAATTTTTTCTGTTTGGTTAAGCGCATTACGGATGCCTTCAGCGATATCTTCCGGATACGGTTCTTTCACATAAAAAGCGTATTCACCGAAAAGCTCGTGTCCTAATTCATTATCGGCAATTACGGGCGGAACGCCAAATGAAAGGGCTTCCATTGGTGGTAAGCCGAAAGCTTCTCTGTCGGAAACATACACCAAGGCCCTTGCTCCGGCGTATAAACTCGCCAACTCATCATCTTTGACATAATCTTTGTGGATGACTGCTTCTCTGCCCAATCGGTTGTTCGCTTCGGAAACAAGTTGGCCAATGGTCGGAATCTCATACTTATCGGGACCGATGGCGATGAGTTTTAATTTTGACATACCAACATTCTCAAGTTTGTAAGGATGTTCATTTTGTTGTGTAATTAGTTTTTCAAATGCTAAAATAGTTTCTTTGAGATGTCTTCGTGGGAATGCCTGACCCACGAAAATAATATAGTTGTCGGTCGTTAGTTGTCGGTCATTGGCTGGTTCTAAAGAATCTATTCCCAAATAATTGACGGCGATACGGTTTGGATTGATATTATAGAGCTTGGCAACGTTTTTCTTAGATGTTTCCGATATGGCCATAATTTTGGTTGCGAATTTTGCGGTCCAATTAGCAAAAACCCAATAGGCAAGGCGATATCGAAATGGAAGCTTGCCCTCGTAGGTTTCATAATAAGCATCTTCGGTCAGCATTACAACCGATTTTTCGAAAGCAATAATCGGCAGCATATAGTTAGGCCAGAACATAACATCTAATTCTTCAAACCATAGTTTCATTGGCAGGAGAGCAAAATAATATATCGGAAATAATCTGTTTTTAAAAAAGGGAACGGGAACAGTCTTTTTTTCAAAGATCGGAGCATTAAGAAATGAAAAATCAGGGACGGAGTCCTTGAAATATAAAACAAAACGAAAGTCTTTCTCCAATTCCGGTTGGCGGGAAATCTCTTCAAGAAGTTTCATTATCATCCTCCCCACGCCCCACATCGGATTTTTCCCCTCAATTGACTCACACTCAATGCCGATTATTTTAATCATGTAATTTTCCCATTCTGCCGGTATACCAATCCCCCACTCCTTTTAAAATTGCCGCAGATTGTTCTTTATTTTTTCCGGCAATAGTTTTAATTGTTTGTTTTATCGTGATGAACCAACTCCAGGGCCAGACCAGCAATTTAATATAAAAAGGCCCATTTTTCAAATTAAAATACAGAGCGTTGCGGAAGTGATATCGCAATAGCATAGGTGAACCCAATTTTTTAGTTGAGGCGGAGACCGAGTGGGAGATTTTTATTTCAGGAAGAAAGGATACTGGAATCCCCGCCTTCCGGGCTCTTTGGCAAAAATCGGCATCTTCAAAATACAAGAAATAACTCTCGTCTAAAAGGCCAATTTTATTAAAAACACTTTTGTGAATAAGCATTGCTCCGCCGATGGCGTATAACTTATCCACAGATTTAGTCATAACGACATTCAATGTCGTTATGTGGGAAAGGGTTGGTTTTAGCCAATTTATCTGACCGGCAAAAACCGTCCTATCCCCTTCGTCTATGGATAGTCCAACAATCCCTTCTCTACCCTCCAAAATTGGCTTTAGGCGCTCTATAAATGGGCTTTCAACCCAAGTATCGTTGTTAAGTAAAAATACCCAATCAGGACCATTTTCAAGGGCTTTTTTGATGCCTATATTATTGCCCCCAGAAAAGCCCAGATTACGGTCGTTTTTTATGTAAATAATGCCTGCCCCGCCTAAAGTCCGCCCCTTCTGTTGGTGGTCAGCGGGATTGCTTTGGGCGGGGTTATTTTCCGAGGTTTTATAATTCATCAATTTTTCTACGTCATGAGAATTATTATCTACCACGATAACTTCAAAATCCTTGTCGGTCTGGTTTTTGAGAGATTCCAATAGCTTTATGGTGTTTTCCAAGCTATTGTAATTGATTGTAATAATCGATAATCTCATCTGTTAATTGTATTAAAATTTGATGTTTTTTTCAATAAAAAACCGGCGTTAACCGGTAAAGAGTTTTAGGATACTTTCATTATATAACCAAGAGCTTGAAGCAGGATAATCCCATTCCAAATTCCAAGGGCGAAGAATCCACTTTTGAGCAGAAAGTTAAGCCAACTAGATTTGTTCCAAATGATAGCCAGTAAAAAGAACAAAACCGTATTTATAACCAACAATCCTGTAGACACAATATCCCTCTCCGTTTGTATCTATGCTGAATTGTTTCTATCAAGTTAATTTGTTTTTGTCAAGCTAAGAATTTCTTCCCGGAATCTGTCCCGCGAGAATTTATTGGCCCATTTTTGGATGACCAGCGGACTGTAGTTGGAATAATTTTCATTTAATCGGCGGACGCCGTCGGCAAGGGCTTCTGGAATAGGGTCGTCAAAAAATTCCCCGGTCACGCCTTCAACAATTGTTTCTAACGCTCCCCCTTTGCGGAGAGCCAGCACCGGTTTGCCAAAGCTCATTGCCTCAACAGGGGTAAGGCCGAAATCTTCTTCTTGGGGCATGATGAATGCTTTGCAGTTTCGGTAGTAATCCGTAACTTCGTCATCTTTTTTGTATCCGAGTATTTTTATATTTTTGCCGGACATTTTTTTCAGGTCTTTTTTGGCCGGTCCGTCCCCAATGATTATAAGTTCATACCCCAACTTATTAAAAGCATCTATGGCCACGTCTATATTTTTGTGAGGAAAAAGACGGCTCACTATTAAATAAAAAGGCTGGACACTATTGGTCCCAAAGCGCGCTTTTAGGGGTAATGGCTCTTCAATAGTAATTGGCGGGTAAATTATTCTTGAGTCCTTGCCGTAATACTTTTTAATCCTTGCCTGGACATGTTTTGAAATTGCTACGAATTCGTCAACTCTATCTGATGCCTGCCTGTCCCATATTCTTAACAAATGGCGGGACAATATAGCTAAAGCTCCCTTGTTTTCATTTTCAGAATTTCTATCCCACAAAACCCTTGTCGGGCTGTAGCAGTAGCAGATATGCCTTGTCTTTGGTTTTAACACTAAACCTTTTGAAAATATAACTGACGAAGAGATGACTAAATCAAAATCAGATAGGTCAAAGGACTCAACGGCCGATGGCATTGCGAAAAACAAATATTTGTAGAGTTTTGTTATGAACGGGAATTTTTGGAGAGAGCTTGTTCTTATTTCCGCTTCGGGTAGAAATTCTCTGACGAATTTTTTATTATAAAAAAGGGCGTATATCGGTGCCTTTGGAAATATCTTGTGAAGTTCTACTAGTACACGCTCGGCTCCGCCGAGATTATTGAGCCAATCATGAACAAGAGCAATACGCATGGATAATTAATAGCATAATTAGTTGTTTTAATAAACTTTTATTTCAACTGAATAGTACCTTACAACCTCTACGCATACGGAGGGAGACATCTTTATCCCACGAAGACCGCATAAAACCCTGCTGGGTTTTTGCTCTATCTCGGCTACCCGCCTCCGAACGTTCTTCTTTGGGATAAAAATGTCTCCCTCCGTCGGTTGGTTTAGTGTTAAATGACGACTGGCAATATAGAGTCAAACAAGTAGGAAAATAAGGTAAAATATTTGACAAAAATCATAGTAATGGTATCTTAGACATACGTTGTTTATCGAAAAATGAGGGTTGATATGGCTGATAAGAATGCTGTGGCAAGGACATTTACTATAACGAATGAAGAGCAGGAGCATATAAAACGGTTTGCAGAAGAGCATAGGCAAACATGTCCCATTCTTTCAAATCCGGCAACTCAAGATTGGTTGGGAAGTCCTATTCACTACATTTTCACTCCTTGTGGTTTTTGTACTAGCATTAGGATCAAATGCAACTGCGGTGCAGAATTTGAAGTTCCATCTGACCCCGATTTTATGCCATAAATGCCCCTTCGCGGGGCTTTTTTAATTTTAAATTAGTTCGAACTTTTATTGCCAATTATTATCTACTACCAAAGCCCTCCATCACAATCTCTCTGTCAGCACTGTCAAAAAGCAATGCGATAAACAAAATAGGGGTCTAATGAGTAAATATACGATTTAGCGAAGCGCTCTCGCATATTTATGATATTAGACCCCATTTTGTTCGCATTGCGAGTTGTGCTATCAGAGAGATTGCGATGGGGGCGAGATTACGGATGTTCTATTGGGACAAAGAAACCTATCTCTTTGCCAGCACATTCCTCTTATAAACATCCAGATTTTCAAGAACTATGCCGGTTCCTCGGGCGACGCAGAACATGGGGTCGTCGGCTATTTGGGCCGGCACGCCGGTTACTTTGGTAATCAATTTGTCTATGTTTTTTAACAAAGCTCCGCCTCCAGAAATATGGATGCCCTTGTCCATAATATCCGAGCAAAGTTCGGGTGGCGTGACTTCCAGAACGCTTTTTATAATCTGAACTATTTCACGCAATTGTTCAGTGATGGCTTCGGTGATTTCATTTGTGGTTATTTCTATGGTTTTCGGGTAGCCGGTGGCAAGATCCCTTCCTCTTATGTTTATTTTTTCTTCATCGGTTACTTTCATTGCGCTTCCGATGGAAATTTTAAGAAGTTCGGCAGTTATTTCTCCGATTGCTAAGCCGTGTTTCTTTTTTATATATTCAATTATTGCCTGGTCCAGTTTGTTTCCGCCGATGCGGACAGATTTCCATGTTACAATACCGCCGAGAGAAATAACGGCTATCTCAGTCGTACCCCCTCCGATATTCAAAATCATATTTCCTGCCGGACTGTTGATTGATATTTTTGCTCCGATTGCGGCAAGTACTGGTTCTTTAACGAGATATACTGCTTTGGCTCCGGCGTTAAGCGCTGCTTCAATAACAGCTCTTTTTTCAGTTGAATTGATACCTGCGGGCACTGATATCAAAACTTCTGGTTTAACAAAACTTAAAAATCCTCCAGCCTTTTTTATGAAATAACGGAGCATTGCTCCTGTAACGCGGTAATCAGCGATGGCGCCGTCAATTAAAGGCTTGGATACAATAATACTGTCAGGTGTTCTGCCTATCATTTCTTTGGCAAGATTGCCGACTGACATTATTTTATTGTCTAAAATAGAAATGGCAACAACGGAGGGCTCGTTAATAATAATCCCCTTTTTGGGTATAAATACTACCGTGTTTGTTGTTCCCAGATCAATTCCAATTTTTTTGGCCATATTTAGATTCTTTTTATATCTGCTCCGATTTTTCGCAAGCGTTCTTCTATTTTTTCGTAGCCCCTATCAATTTGATAAATGTTGTTGATAGTTGATTTACCTTTTGCAGTTAGTGCCGCGATAAGATATGCCATTCCTGCCCGCAAATCAGGACTTTCAATATCTCTTGCCCGAAGCTTGGTTGGTCCCTGTATAGAAATTCTATGGGGGTCATGCATCAAAATATTCGCTCCCATTCTTTTCAGTTCATCAAGCCAGAAAAGACGGCTTTCAAATATGGTTTCATGAACCATTCCTTGTCCTTCTGCTTGAGTTAATAGCACACAAATAGGCGCCTGTAAATCAGTCGGGAAGCCAGGATATTCGTGGGTCTTTATATTTACGGTTTTTAATCGTGAAGGAATGACTTCTACACTATCTTTGTCTATTTTTAAACGAACTCCGGCCTTTCTTAAAACATGCCACAAAGAATCCAAATGTTCCGGCTCGCATTTTTTTATTAAAATATGGCTTTTTGTGGTTGCTGCTAAGATGGCAAATGTTCCCGCTTCTATTCTATCAGGTATCGTTTCGTATTCGCCTCCGGTTAAACTCTCAACTCCTTCAATCGTGATAAAAGGAGTGCCCGCACCTTGTATTTTGGCTCCGCATGAATTCAGGAAATTGGCCAAACTTTCTATTTCCGGTTCGCAGGCGCAATTTTTTAAAATAGTTTTTCCTTTGGCAAGAGAGGCGGCCATAAGCATTGCCTCAGTTCCGGTAACGCTTATATTGCCGAATACAAATTTGGCACCGGTTAGTTTTCCTTTAATTTCATAAAGCCCATTCTGATAATTTATCTTTGCCCCCAATGCTTTGTAGCCGTCTAAAAACACGTCAATCGGCCTTTCGCCTATCACGCATCCGCCGGGATGAGGAAATTTAACGCTTCCTGTGCGAGCAAGGAGCGAAGCTGTGAGTACAATAGAAGCTCGGAGCTTTTTAGCTATATCAAGATTTATGGTTGAGGTTTTTATTTTAGCAGCAATTATCTGGTATTCGCCGTGTTTGAGATGAACTACTTCAATACCGAGCTCTTTCAATAATTCGGATATTCTGACGATGTCTTCTACTTCAGGAACGTTTTTTATCCTGACAGTTCTGGATGTTAGAACAGATGCGGCAAAAATCTTAAGAGCGGCATTTTTTGCCCCCTTAACTTCAATCTCTCCTTTTAATTTTTTCCCGCCATTAATGATAAATTTATCCATAAGAGATACTTCAATTTATATGTATTTTGTGATAAAATCAACCTTAATGACAAAAACAACAAAACGGTGGCTATTTTATTCGGCTGTGGTTATTTTTGCTTTACTAAGTTATGTAGTAGTTCTCTATGCTCAAGGATATAAATACAGCTTTTCTGAATCAAAATTTTTTCGGACAGGGTCTATATTTGTGAAAGCAAATGAGGATGCCGAGGTCTATATAGATAATAAATTTTTAAATTCAACATCTTTTTTTGGCAACTCGTATACAATAGGGGGTCTTTTGCCGGGACAATATACAGTTCGTCTGCAAAAGGATAATTTTAGTTCATGGCAAAAAAGGGTACTCGTGGAGGAGGGATTGGTAAATGACTTTTCCAGAATTTTTATTTTGCCAGAATCAGGAGAAGCCAAGGATAGACTCAAGACAGAAATAAAAGACCTACTTTATCCGATATCTAAACCGACTCCAACCCTTTCGGTTAAACCTACACCAAAATCATCGTCTTCTAAAACCCCGGCTCCTTCTCCTGTTCCCGTGTCAAAAGAACCTTTTTATATCAAGAACGGCGTACTTTTTAAAAACATGGAAAATGGCGAGACCGAACGGTTTGCCTATCTTGTGGTTGGATTTGCCCTTTCTTCCGATGGTAAGAAAATTACCTGGTGGAATTCAAATGAGTTGTGGGTAATGTGGCTTTCAGATACCGATTATCAGCCGTATCATAAGGCCGGAGACAAAGACGTGATAACAAGATTTTCAATTAAAATTAAAAATGCCGCTTGGTTTAGAGACAGTGACCACATTGTGGTGGATGCTGGCGGCTACAAAGTCGTCGAAATAGACAAGCGGGGCGGATTGAATATTGTTGAAATTAACTAATCATGGTATTGTCTGTCAAGTTCTGTTTTGTGAGGGCTTACAATGGCAATGACGAGAGAAGAATACAAGACCGCTGTTTTGAAACTTATTGAAGAAGAATGTAAAAAGGGTAAGCACAGTTTTCAAAAAATTTCTGAATCAGGAAATGATATGGAAAGTACTGTGGTAAGATGGTGTGAAGTATGCGGTTCTATTGTTATTGATATAGATTATGACGGTAGAACAAAACCCGGAGCAGTGATGGGAATGCTCTCGCCCTCAATCACAAAAACATTAAGTTAATACCGCACGCTGTGCGGATTTTTGTTGAGGCAGGGTCCGAATTAAAAAAGCCCCGGAAGGGGCTGTTGTCTGACTTATCATTTGCAGACGAATTTTTGCATGAGGTGATTAGTTGTATCCACCTCATAAACATCAAATGATGCGCAGGGGTTAAAAGAAAACTTTGGCATCTCTACTTTTGAGTTTATCAAAATCCTGAATAGGTTGAGCATTGCTCTGATATGAGTATGAGTGTCCGCAAAGCTTACCACAAAGATAACGACTCTGTCGCTGGCAGATGCGATTGAAACAATCTCGTTAACTCTATTCATTGTAAACTGGTTACTCCAAACATCTGTCGGATCAGTTCTTGCAAGTTGCATAATTTGCCAACTATTATCACCGTAACCACAGATGACAAGCGCTGTTCGGTTGGCATCCAGCGAATTATCATAGATCACAAGCGCTTTTCTTCGTGCCCCGACAAGATGCCGGACAACCTGTGCCGCCTCATGAGCGGCGTCAATGTTATAGGACTCGCCATTTCTTCTTGCTTGATTCCCGCCGTCAACGAATAGAATCTTCATCGCACCTCCTCCTTATTTAGGATAGGCATATTATATTACCATTTATAAGTTTAGTCAAGGCTCTTCTCTTAGTATTTTTAATAGCGCTAATCTTTCTTTGTGAAATGGTCCGAACCCCAAACGTTTAAATAATTTTTCTCTGGAAGTTATTGCTAAAACTTCGTAGATGCCTCTTTGTTTAGCTTTTTCAAGACAACGGTTAACAAGTTCGGTTGCTACCCCCTTGTTTCTATATTTATTTAAAACCGCTAAACTTCTGACCTCGGCTATTTTTTTAGAATAAATATCCAAAGCGCAACAACCTACTATTGTTTTATCTTCTTCAGCCACAAAAAACGATTTTATATCCGGTATCTGTTTCATTAAAAAACCGGGAAACATCGCTATCAATTTTTTGATTGCTTTTTTATCCTTATTTTTTGCTTTTCTTATTATCATTTATAAAATTATCTCATTTTCCTGCTCAAAAATCAACGGCCTATTCTGGATAGTTGACTATAAAGCCGGAGTTTGTTATTGTTTTTGAGCTTTTGTGGCGAGATTTAATGGAGAGTACTGTGGCTGCTGAACTGAAAAGAACTGAAGAATCAACCCGAACCTTTAAAATCTACTTGAACAATGAGCTTGAGATGGACTCAAATAATGTTGATTACAATTTAAGAGGAACAGTAATAGGTAGAGAGTTTGTTGAACGCATTAAATATGTCCGCGAAAATGATATGTACATTCTGGTATTGCCGTCTGACGTGTATGTTAGGGCAGAAGCAGTGATTGCTCAGAATGGCGGAAAAGAGTGTGTTAGGTTGTTTAAGGTTAGACCTTATAGATTCATGCTTTTACCGATTAAATACATTGAGAAGATTGAGTTAATAGAAACAAGGAAAATCATCTTTGTTCCTTAACCCCGCCATAGAGGGGTTTTTTTAATTAAAAAACCGGCTAATTAGCCGGTTCGCCTACTCCTATCCAGCCGTATTCGCTGGGCATTTTCCGGACCTTGGCGCACTGCGCATCAATGGCATCCAGGTTTTCTTGGGACATAAGTACTTTATGGCCTTCAACAAAGCCTTCGGGACACGACCTGGAGAAACTTCCCCCGGGCCAAATAAACCCGACCACCTGCTTATCGAGGACAACTTCAAAACCGTCAATCAACGGAGCTTTGCCGTCATACCCATGCCGTCCGCGGAATGTGACCATCTTTCACTTCTTTTTCAAAAAACTCTGGCGATACTTTACGACAATTTGAGGCGGAGGTCAACCACGTAGTTAACGTCAGTTTACTTTGACTTGACAAAGACCTCATAATGTAATATCATGTTTCAAGTAATTCGGTTCGTTCAAAAAGGGGGCCTGGCCGTGATTGTTACTACTAAGGGGTTCTTCTGGCATGTGCACCACACTGTGCTTATTGAGTGGTGCTATGATTACAATGAACGCGCACAATATATCCGCACAGAAAAACCGAAAGATGAGCAGGGTATCCGTCTTCGCCTTTTTCAGCCCGTCAAAGGCAATTTACCCCAAGAAGTAATTGAGGCAAGGCAAGCCGAATATAGTGCAGGGCAAGCTTGCGATAAAGCATGGCAAGCTTACGATGAAGCATGTCGAGTTTGCAATAGTGTGGGGGAAATTAAAAAAACAAGATTTGCCTACCTTGAAGCACAGAGGGTCCCTGTTAAAGCAGGACAAGCCTACTTTGAAGCGTTAGACAAACACATGCCCGCAATACAAGCACTGCATGAGGCGGAATGTCCTGACTGTCCGTGGAACGGACATACAATTTTCCCATAGACATAACACGGCCGGATATAGGCAGGTCATACACGACCTGTCTTTTTATTTCAAAAATAAAAAAGACTCTTAGCATAGAGTCATTTATTCTTCGTGAAGATACTTGCAACATAAAGTCCGGCTAACAACACAAAAAGAGCAACCCACCTATCCCACAAGATGAAAGCAACGGCAATGGATAGTAGTAATAGTAAATTTATATACGACGCTAATTTGATGACAGAAAATGCTATGCGTAAAAAAACATACTGAATTAGAGCAAGAAAACCTCGCATTAACAACTCCAATGATTTCAAAAAACTCTGGCGATACTTTACGACAATTTGAGGCGGGGGTCAAATAAAAAGAGAGCTTGACTTAAATAATAAATTTTTTATACTTTAAGCATGGAGAAAAAAATCACTATCAACACTCTTGCCCGAATGACCCAAGATCAATTTTCTAAAATTGACGAACGTTTTGATGCCGTTGATGTCCGTTTTGATAAAGTTGATGAGCGTTTAGATAAAATGGACACTACTTTAAAGACTATTCTCGATGTTGTCTTAGAAATACCTTCAAAGAAGGCTTTTGGACGTTTGGAGGATAAAGTCCAGACCATAGACACTCGCCTCGCTTCAGTAGAAAGAAAGGTGAGGGATAAAAAACTTATTATCTAACCCACACAAGCAAAGATTTCTAAATCGTCTGGCTGATTACCATATTCTGACTTTAGTGCTTCAATTTGAATCCTTACTGCAGCTTCTCCTCCCCGACCCGAGCAATTCCATCTTGGATCCTTTTTGCTGCTTAGGCTCCAGGACAAACTATCGGCGTTAGCATAGAAATCAGCGATGGCTCCCATTGTGCTTTCTCTCTTTTCAAAGAAACAACTCTGACCATACTATACTACAATTTGAGTTGGAGGTCAAATTATTCTAAAATATATTCCCAGCCGGGTTGCCAGGCATGGGTTTTTCTCCAGTCCTCGGCAAATGCCTGCTCCCATGTTTTGCCTTTTAATAATACTTCCAAGGCAAGCTGGGGCGCTTTATGGGCTACGATTGCAACTGATTTGCCATTATAGTTCTCTTTTAAAAATTTCAGAAAATCAGCAATTCGGACTTTTACATCTTCATAGCTTTCGCCATTAGGAAATTTATCCCAAATCATATTCTCCTGCATAGGCTCAACAACTTCTGATGGTTTGGAATTGTATTTCCCGTAATTGCACTCGCGCAATCTTGAGTCAGGAACAATTGGTACAATTCCATCCCAAGTTAATCTTGCGGACTCAAAAGCCCTTTTTAAATCAGAGCAGAACACCACATCAAAACTTTTATTTCTGGCCTGCTCTTTCAATTCTATAGATTGTTTTTTGCCTAATTCCGACAATTCGGCATCAGCCCACCCTGACGACAGATGTTTTTCATTATCCGTAGTCGTCCCGTGAACAAAGTATGTGATTTTTATTGCCATGTTCTTAAGATAATCTCATTTTTCTGCCCAAAAATCAACGCTTCAGTATGCTCAGCGTAAACTGGTCAAATTAAAAAAACCGGCTGGTTAGCCGGTGAATTTTACGGGGACATTGATTCCGTTATCGTAAAGACCGAAATGGAGGTGCGGATAGGTGGCGTAGCCTGTCTGGCCGCTTAGAGCGATAATCTGGCCTCGCCTGACCTTTTGTCCAGCCCTCACTTTTACGGAATGCCATTGAAGGTGAACATATAAGCTTAAACGACCATCTGCATGCTTAATCCCAACATGGTTGGCCCTGTTATCAAATTTTTTGTAAGGATATGATTTGTGAAATCTGCTCTCTGTGAATAGTACGACGCCGTTCGCTACGGCTTTGATTGGAGTGCCAATGGGCAAGGCAAAATCAATACAATGCCTCATGTTCCAATTCATGTCGTGATAAGGCGCTGGACGGATATTAATCATCTTCTTCGGCACGGGCAATGAGTATTTCACGCATACCCTCTTTTTCAAAAAACCTTTCGATACTCTACTACAATTTGAGGCGGAGGTCAAATTAAAAAAACCGGCTGGTTAGCCGGTCAGGGAAACAGTTCGCTTTTTACCCCAAGAGATATACACAAAAACAAGAAGATCCTACTGTCTGCATATATTTCTGTTTCCCGTTAAATCTCAGAAAATCGGGAGGAGGCCTTCATTGCCAACGGCAATAATTGCTTCCTGTGGCCGCTCTCCTCGTTTCAGTTCTCCAAAATCGACAACCCGAACACTTGAATCCTCCAGCTCCTTAACGACGATGCATCGAACATTATTTTTCGGGACATCAATTGAACCTGGACTGAAGGATCTCTTGATAGTAACGAATCCGCTTGGAAGCTCCGTGGCTGAATCAAGGACGAATGAACGATCGAAATCAAATTGCATGGTCAAACTCCACATTTGTACTGTTCCACTAATAAATAAGATACCTCGTCTATTTTAATTTGTCAAATGCAAAAATAAAATACCACTTCCTGGCCTAAAATCAACGGCGCATGAAGAGCGAGACCCGTTCCCACAGGGAGAACTTGCGCAGGCATTTCGGCTTGGTTCTGCGAAATGCCGAGCATGTAGATAATAAAGCACCCGCTGGAGGTGCTTTATTATCGGTCGAGTCGTGGGGATGGGTCGAGCTCTATCTCTTTGAAAATTGTCCCATCTTCCTTGCTTTTTTATGGCCGTACTTGCGTCGTTCTTTGATACGCGAATCGCGGGTTAAGAAGCCGGACTTCTTGAGTTTCTTTCGGAAGTTTAAATCAAATTCAACCAATGCTCTGGCGATACCGTGCTTGATGGCGCCGGCCTGACCGCTTAATCCCCCGCCATGAACCACGACGGTTGCCTTGAAGCGGTTTAATGATTTGAGTTTTCTTAAAGGCGATTCAACAATACCCCAGAGGTTTACGTCGGAGAAATAGCTTCTGTAGTCTTTGCCGTTTACAACAACTAAGGCCTTTTCTTCTTCAACGGAGTCGGTGGATTTCTTGGTATATAAACGGACTCGGGCGATGGATTCTTTTCTTCGTCCGATAGCTTGGAAATACTTCTCTTTGCCGTTTCCATTAATAACAGGAGTTTCTTCCGTAACTAAAACTTCCACTTCCTCAACGGCCGGTTTTTTTACGGTCACCTTTTTAATCACTTTTTTCTTAGTGGCAGGTTTTTTAGTTATAGTTTTTTTAGTTTTGGGCATTTGATATTGTTTAGGATTTAGATATTAGAAATTAGGATTTTAAATTATTTGAACTTCAAGTTTCGAATAATCTTATCTCTTGTCTTGTTCTTGGGAAGCATTCTATAAACGCAATCTCTGATAACTTCGGTCGGTCTTGTTTCCCATAGTTCGGATAACTTTCTTGCTCTGATGCCGCTGTGATATCCGGAATAGTGGTAATAGGTCTTGCTGGCGAATTTAGAACCTGTAAATCTAACCTTATCAGCATTATTTACTTTGACTTCAACTTGGGGTTGAACCTCGGGCTGATATGATGCTAAATTCTTACCGCGCAAAAGGACGGCAATCTTTGATGCTAATCGTCCCAATGTTTCATTTGTTGCGTCTATTGTTACTTGTTTCATCATTTTACATTTTCCAATTTCCACTAATTTATCATTTTTCATTTATTCATTTTGGGAAATGGGTCAATGGTAAGTGGTAAATCATTGAAAATTGATAACTGATAACTGATAAGTGTTAATAGAATTTACTTTGTAAATTCTATTATAACCATCTCAGCGCCGTCTGATCTCCTCTGGCCTAATCGCAGTATTCTAGTATAACCACCGTCTCTCTTGGCAAAATCGGGGGCAATTTCGGACATTAATTTTCTGGCGGCTTTCTCGCCTATTTGCGCCAAAACTAATCTTCTTGCGGCGAGATTTTGTTTCTTGGCCGTGGTTATTAATTTGGCGATATGAACAGTTAAGGACTTGGCTTTGGCTGAGGAGGTCTTAATCTTGCCGTGCTCAATTAATGCTGTCGCTAGGGCTCTATAAAGCACTTTTCTTTGTCCCGCCTCTCTTCCGAATTTTCTTTGTTTGCCTCGGCGCATAGCTGTAAATTAAATTATTTGGACTTTTTCTTGGAAACTGTTTTAGTTTTCTTCGGCTTTTCCGCTTTTTCTTCTATGTTAACTTCTGAAACCAGCTTAAAATGGTCAACAAGAATTTCAGAAGCTTTTTTCATTGCTTCTTCCGGTTCAACAGAACCGTCAGTCTCTATTTCCATCACAACCTTGTTGAAATCAATTCTCTGACCTACGCGGACGTTCTCTATTTTGAAGTTGACGACTTTAACAGGCGAAAAGATAGCATCAACAGCGATAACACCAATGGCGAGTTTTTCTTTCTGTCTTTGTTCAACCGGCACGTAACCGATACCTTTTTCTACTTCAAATTCCATACTTAAGCTCATTTTCTTATCGGTAATAGTGGCGATATGCTGGTCGTCGTTTATCAATTCAACATCGGAAGTGAGTTTGATATCTGCAGCTGTTACAGCTCTCTCTCCTTTGACCTCCAGAGTCAGTTTAACAGGACCGTCTCCGTGTAATTTAAACCTTATTTTCTTTACGTTTAAAATTATTTCAATAATGTCCTCCAGAACTCCGGGAATACTTGAAAATTCATGATTTACTCCTTTTATCTTGACTGAGGTAACTGCGGTTCCTTCCAGCGACGATAACAGGACCCTTCTTAATGGGTTTGCTATGGTTGCGCCGTAGCCCGGCATTAATGGCGAGATTTCAAACGTCGCCTTTGAACCGTCCTTCGACAACACTTTAATTTGTTCCGGTATCTGTAACATTTCTTTTTTATGTAATGCGCCTTAATAATCGGTCGCATGACATATATTAACTATCTTGAATAAAACTCAATTATTGCCTGCAAGTCCCCGACATTTATTCCGCTTTCCATCAATGTAGGTTGACCCTTTACCTTCGCCGTCATTTTTTCTTTATCTAATGTAATCCATGCAGGGGCATCATACTTCTTCAACCATATCGGCATAAGATTCATAAAGAACGGACTCTTCAGGCTTCCTTTTCTGACTCCAAGCTCGTCGCCTATTTTAACTTCAAAAGAAGGAATTGTGGCTCTCTTGCCGTTTACTAATATGTGGCCGTGGTTCACAAGCTGTCTGGCCTGATCTCTTGATTGGCCGAATCCCATTCGGAAAACGACATTGTCCAACCGATTTTCAAGCCTCTTTAAAATGAATTCATAGGGTTCTTTCTTGGAGTTTGCCGCTTTTTTAATATAATTCTTGAACTGTTTTTCCAATAACCGGTAGACATTCTTTACTTTCTGTTTGGATTTTAACTGTTGAGCGAACTCGGATGCTTTTCTGGAACCTTTCTGGCCGTGCATTCCTGGCGGATACGGCTTTCTGGTCATGCCAGATTTTTGGGAGTATGACCTCTCGCCTTTTAGGTAAAGCTTTTCACCTAACCTTCGTTCTATTTTTTCTCTTGGTCCTGTGTAACGTGCCATATTAATCAGTTATCATTTTACATTTTCCAGTTTCCATTAAATGTTTCACTGTATAATTGATTCATTCATTGGAAATTGGTAAATGGTAATTGCTTTATACTCTGCGGGGCTTGGATCTGCGGACGCCATTGTGGGCAATGGGAGTCGCGTCTTGTATGGAAGTAAGATTCAAACCGGTTCCGGCTAATCCCCTGATAGCTGATTCCCGGCCCGGACCGATTCCTTTAACAATAACCTTGATATTCATTAAATTATATTTTTTTGCTTTTTCAAAAACATCCTTAGCCACCATGTTTGCGGCGTACGGGGTTGATTTTCTTGAACCCTTAAAACCTAACAAACCGGAAGAAGACCATGCGATGATATCGCCTTTAAGGTCGCTAAAATCAATGATTGTGTTGTTGTATGAAATATTGATATGAGCTATTCCGTTAAGAACCTGCTTTTTGGTGGACTTTTTGGTGGCATTAACAGCCCCTTCTGTAGGTTGTTTTATGTCCGTCTCTGTTTTTGTGATTATCTTTTTTTGTCCCATGTTAAGTTTTGTCCGATGACGATTTTCTTCCCGAACCCATGGTTTTTCTTACATTTCCTCTTAAGGTTCTAGAATTTGTTTTGGAACGTCCGTGAATAGGAAGTTTTCTGGAGTGTCGTAATCCTCTCCAGCTCCCGATTTCTTTTAGTCTTTTAATGTTTTGGCCGATATCTTTTCTCAAATCTCCCTCAACTTTGTAACTTTTTTCAAGTATTTTCTGTATTTTATTCGTTTCTTCGGTAGTAAGGTCTCTGGCTAATTTATTAGCATCAATACCTGCAGTTCTTAAAATAACTACGCTTGAAGACTGGCCTACTCCATATATATAGGTCAATGAATATAATACTTTCTTGTTGTCCGGAATGTTTATTCCTAAAATACGTGCCATAAAATTATCCCTGTCTTTGTTTATGTTTCGGATTCTTGCATATGCAATAAAGACGACCTTTTCGTCTTACTAATTTGCAGTTTATACACATTTTTTTGACAGAAGCCCTCACCTTCATAAATTTATATTATTCTAATTAATTTTTTAAAATCTGAATGTTATTCTGCCCCTTAATCCGTCGGGACTTAACTCTACTGCAACCTTGTCTCCGGGCATTACTTTTATGTGATTTAATCTCATCTTTCCCGCAAGATATGCCAAAATTTTATGGCCATCTTCCAGCTCAACGGTAAAGGTTGTGCCGGGCAAGGCCTCCACGACTGTGCCATTAAATTTTTCTTTTTGTTCTTTCACCCCGCCGTTGAAGAGTATTGTAGTTGAGTTTCTATTTAATTTTTAGAAAACAACTAAGAATACTCTAATTATTTTGTAACCCCAACCTTCTAATGGAAATTGATACTCTTCAACGGCGGGGTTCAAAATTTAATTCCTGCCAAAAACAAGTGGTTTTATACTACTTAATACTCCTGTGAGCGGAAGGTCCACCACTTAGAAATCATGGGACCCGCTCAAAACATGATATTTTAAAGCCCTTACATCTTATCAAAAACGCCTTTAAATGTCAACTAGTAATTGATTTGGAGCCTTGTTCTTTCCTTATCTTGGGGAATTCTTTTGACCCAGAATGGCGATAAAACTACTTTTGCTGTGTCCACGCCGACAGCCATCGCTCCTCTAAAGTAATCCTTAATCTCTTGTTCGTTCTTGCCGGCTAGATCTATCTTTATCTTATCGGCATCCACTTTGGCGTAGCCATTGCCTTTTATGTTTACGTTAAACGTCAAGGTGTTGCTGATTTCATCAAAGATTATATTATCATAGCTGATTGTAAGTTTTTCGGGGATAACGGTAAGGTCTTGGGTCTTATCTATATATTGCTTGATAAGGCTTTTCAAATCGTCTTCTTTGAAGCCTACTGTTTTAATCGCGCCATTTACGGTCATTGCGAATTCGTTAGATGCTTCATCAACTTTGGCGGTTGATTCGGGGTCTTTTAGTTTAATGGCCGAGGCGTTAATTACTTTCAATCCGGCGGTTTGAGTTTTAAGGGAATCTTCTATGTCTTTTATTACTCTGTCGGTTAAGGTCTGTTTAGCAGTATTGAAATCAGAATCAGTAACTACTTTTGCCTTGCCGATAGCCCCGCCTTTCATTGCTGTATCAGATTTGCCATACACTTTTTCGTATCTTACAGGATCCCCCTTCTCACTAAAGGCCGGTATTCCGAATTTACTTGCCGGAATATTATATGACTGTCCTGCTTTGTCGGCAATGACTTCCACGTTTATGTCGCCGGGAACAATTTTACCGCCTACTACCGTAGTCCCTGGAACTACTATCCCCTTCAATGTTCTGAAGATAAGTCCGTCTGAAGTTTGAAATCTAGTGGTGGCAATCAGAACTTGAGGCGCGGTCCCATACTCATTGTATACAGTGATTGTGCCTCTGGCTTTTTGCGCGACTTCTTTCTCCCCGGTTGTCTGAAAGGTTTGATTAGCGCTTTTTTCCACATTGAATAACTGGCCGGGAATTTTGTTCAGTCGGGAGTCTACGACCGAAAACCTATCTGAGGCGGAAACTTTCAATTGAATATCGAGTGGTTGTTTTTTGGGCACTATGTCTATTTTGGCACTTCCAGTAGACATGTAAATTATAGTTCCAAGAAGGATAACCGAAACTCCACCAAGGATGACCACTAACCTCTTGGGAAAATTTCTGAATGATTTTTTTGTCTTATTATTAATACCCGTCCAAATGCTATCCCTTGATATGGAGGCTCGTTCACTTTGGTCTCTCCAGACATTTTTAATATCATCCACGGGTTGATAAGATTGCTCTCTCTTCACATTAAGATTTATTGGCCGTTCTTTGTTAGAGGCAATTTTAAGTGGTATTCCGCTTTGCTTCACGATGTCTTCAAGCCCCCTCTTCATTTTGGAGATAGTCACTAATTGATATTCATCATTCTCGTCGTTGTCTTCCTGATACATTGCCGGAGAAAATTTGGAAGTCGGTTGCTCAACTTCTTCTGGGGCTTCATCTTCTGTTTCTAATTCCTTTTCTTCCTCGATTGTTTCATCAGTTTCATCATCTTTTCCTGAATCAAATTGGTTAACGGCGGTGATGAGAGGCTTTTCATCGCCATTTTTAGTTAAAAGAACATCAAATTTGTATTTCTTTGCAAGTTTGTTTGTTTCGGGACTGGAACACAGGAGAGATATTTTTTTGCCAGATTTTCCAGCTTCATTTTCAAGAATGACAAAATGTTCTTCACTTTTGAAAGCCCTTGATGTCTTAGGTAAAACAAATATAACCTCTTTTGCTTGAGTATTTTTGAATAAATCTAAAATTTCCTCAAATTTGTCGTCTTTAAGGACATTGATTATCTTAGTTGATGCCATTTAGTTCATTATAACACAACGAATCTAAGAAATATCCACTTTTTGGGCATAGAGCCTGAGTATCTCTTTAACCTGGGCGGGGTTTCTGGTGGACATCAGCTGAACGCGAAGATCTTTGGCGCCTTCCCAGTCGGAAATGTACATTTTGAAAAATTTCTTCATGACATCAAAATGCTTACTGGTCCCCCACAGCTCGGTAAATAGTTTCAGGTGCTTTTTTACCAGTTTAATTTTATCTGTCGGAGTTTTGGCGGAGGGGTCTATTGAAGGATTAAAAAACCAAGGATTTGAGAATATTGCTCTGCCAACCATGACGCCATCCAGATTGTATTGTTTGGCCTTTTTTAATCCATCGGCATAAGTAGCAATGTCGCCGTTTCCGATAATTGGTATGCCGGCTTTCCGGCAGAGAGCGGCGGCTTTGCCTATTTCGTCCCAATGGTTCGGAACCTTGGACATTTCTTTCATTGTCCGGCCGTGGATAATTATAGCGTCGGGCCTTGCTTCTATAAGATGTGAAATCCATTCTTCGGTAATTATCTTGTTGTAGCCGATACGGGTTTTAACGGAAACCGGAATTACATGGGCACCATGCAAATTTGCATGGTGCCCATGTAAAACTCCAAGTTTGGTTTGTTTAATTATTTCTTTGGCCAGTTCGGGATTCCGGATAAGCCCTGCTCCGCTATCGTGTTTTACTATTTTACCTGCCGGACAACCCATGTTTATGTCTATCCCGTCAAAGCCGAGTTCCACAGCCAATTGGGCGCATTTATAAAAATTCTTGGGATTAGTGCCGAAAAACTGGGCTACAATCGGGTGTTCATTCTTTTTGGATACTAAATGAGGCATTAGTTTTGGTTTCCCCTTTTCCGAACACAGACCGTCCGCTGATACGAATTCAGTATAAAAAATATCGGGTTTCCCTGTTGTGCAAATAATCTGCCTGAAAGCAGAATCGGTCACATCGGCCATCGGAGCCAGGATAAAGAACGGCCTCTTCAATTTTTTCCAGAAACTACTTGACATCGTATTAATTTGTTATACACTTTATCCAGGAATTTCACAATCAGACGGGAAAATAATGAACTACGCACTGATAGAGGTAAGTAGTACTGGCGATTCTATACAAGATACAGTTATTTCTATATCAACCGATAAAAATTTAATTTTTAGCAAAGCTGCTAAATTAAGCGAAAAGGAATTAAAAAATAAGTCGACTTGGTATAGTTCTTCCTATTGGGTGTATATTTTTGACAAGAGAGGAAGAAAATTAGATGAACTGGAATTTGATTCAAATGGGCGGCGGGAAGGAACATTTGGGAAAATAGTGCGCAACAGAGGAAGCAGAAACGAAAAAGTGGTTGGTACTTGGAGGAAATAGCCGATATGGCTATTTTTTGTTATTCCACTGTTGCCCTGATTCTTCTATTGCCACCGGAGACGGATTCTTCCTTGACGATTTTGATGTGACCTATTTCGCCGGTATGAGAGACGTGGGGACCGCCACAAAGCTCGCGGGAGAAATAACTACCCGGTTGGCCAATTGAGTAAACCTTAACTCGGTTGCTGTATTTATGTTTGAAAGCACCGGTAGCACCTGATTTAAAGGCCTCCTCCACATCCACCTCCTCAAACGTAACTGGCAAATCTTTAGCTACAACATCATTGGACATATCCTCCGCTTTCTTTAATTCCTCGAGTGTCATTTTTCGGGGAAAGTTGAAATCAAACCGCAATCGCTCGGCGGTGATATCTGAACCGGTCTGGGGCAGTTTCTGTCCAAGGACTTTTTCTAAGGCAGCTACGACTACATGAGTCGCAGTATGAAGACGAGTTTTCTTTTTCATTTCCTCGGCGTCGCCGGCGGTTAAATCGCCTTCTTTCATCCCATGTCCGCCGAATTTCTTCTCCGCCCCCGCACGGGATATTTCTTGGTGCTTTTCGAATTCTTTGCGGAATTCTCCGTATTCAACCTTTTGTCCGCGTTCCCTAGCAATTTCCTCGATCATCTCAAAAGGGTATCCGAATGTTTCATATAAATTAAAAGCATTTTTTGCATTTAATTCTTCAATTTTGGCGATCTCTTTAAGCCCTGCATTTAAAGTTTTAGAAAATCTACCAACCTCATCAAGAAGAACTCTCATTATTGTGTTCCCGTCTCTGTCAAGATTTGAATACATACTAATGACAGCGTCTCCTGCTGCCATAAACAAAGGCACGATTTTTTGCTCATCAAGTAAACGGGCATATCGCATCGCTCTGCGAATCAACCGCCTTACAATATACCCTTGCAGTTTATTTGATGGAGTTGCTCCATCGGCAATCAGTATAATAGCTGCCTTGATGTGATCGGCAATAATTCGAAAGTTTCGTTTAGTATCGCCCTCATATTTTTTGTTTGAAATTTCTTCAAGTTTTTCAATGATAGACCAAAAAGAGTCTGTTAAAAATATGTCCGGCTGATTTTGAGAAGCCGCAGTCATTCTTTCAAGGCCGCCGCCGAAATCTATATTTTTTTGCGGTAATAGTTTGAATGAGCCGTCGTTCTCCTTCTGATATTCCATAAACACATTATTCCCAATCTCCAGAAAACGGCCACAATCACAATTTACATGGCATACTCTTCCGTAAATTTTAGGGTCATGCTGGCCGGTATCTCCAAAATCATAAAACATTTCGCTGTCGGGACCGCCAGGTTGTTCGACTGCCATTTCTTCGGGTGTTCCCGACAATGACCACCAATTTTTTTTATCGCCATAGTAAAAAATTCTGCCATCACGCACACCTTCTTGTTCGGAATTTTCTAAATCAACAGCTTCTATGCCAACTTTTTTAAACAACTCCTTCCAAATCTGAACCGATTCAGTATCGCGTGGAATTTGGTCATTGCCGGAAAATACGGTTACATATAAATTTTGAGGATTAATTTTAATTTCATTGATGAGAAAATTGAATATCCAGTTAAGCTGCTCCTTTTTAAAGTAGTCACCGAATGACCAGTTGCCAAGCATTTCAAAGAACGTGGTGTGTCTATTATCCCCGACCTCTTCAATATCTTGCGCGCGAAAACACTTTTGTGAATTTGCGACTCTTTTCCCTGCAGGATGAACTTTGCCAAGCAAATAAGGAATCATCGGCTGCATTCCGGCGGTTGTGAAAAGCACCGACGGGTCGGTCGGAAGCAAAGACGAAGAAGGCACTATCTTGTGTCCGCGCGATTCAAAAAATTTCAGAAATTTTTCCCGTATTTGACTATGGGTCATATTTCATTTAAGTTTAGCAAAAGTTAGTATTTTTACAATTGAGGAAACCGTGGCAATCATACGAGTCGGCGGAAATCTTGGTTCAGGAAAGACAACTCTTTGTAAAAAATTAGCCGAACATCTCGGATATCAATATTCTTATACCGGAGGGATATTCAGGGAAATGGCAAAAGAAAGAGGGCTGACAATAGAAGAATTTTACAGCCAACTGGTAGCGGATCCGGTTCTTGAGAAAAGTGTTGATGATAGGCAGATTGCTCTGATGATGTCGAAAGACAATCTCGTAATGGAAGGTCGCATCACGGCATTTCTTCCTTGTGCTTTCAGGCCGGTAAACCTTTTCATAAAAGTGGATGAAACAACAGGAGCGTCTCGCCAGTTAAATCGTCCAGAAAATCATGACCGAACTATTGATGAAATGATTGCCCTGTCAAGAAAAAGGGTCAGAGATGAAAGGGATCGGTACTGGAATCTTTATCGAATCCCCAATCATTTAGACGAAAGATGTTATCATCTGGTGATTGATTCTACTGATCTTTATCCGGAAGAACTGCTTCAAGAAGTTATTTGTCAGATAGAGGATTATTTAAAAAAGCCCGCGTAGGGCTTTTTATAATTTTACTAAAAAAGGTTATTCTGGTATTCTTTCGGAAAAGATTTTTGACAAAAAAGAGGTTGTATGACGGTTACTCCCTGGACTCAAAGAATCGTGCTCCATGACCATTTGGATGGATCGGCTACGCTTGTACCAATATTGCCCCGTCTTTTTGAATTAAGTGGCAAGGAATATCCGTTTGACCCCAATGGCGATATTCAAGGCGATATGGTTAAACTTTTCAAAGACCCCCAGATAGATATTGTCAACAAATTCTCAAATACTACCGGTGTTATGCAAAGCCGGGAAACTATTTCATTGGTCGTACAAAACTATGTCCGAGTAAGAGCTTTGCAGGGATTTAAATACTGTGAAGCTACGGTTGCACCGCAATATCACATTTTTGGAGGGTTGACCGTTGTGGGGGTACTGGAAGCACTTATTGAGGGAATTAAAAAAGGCGAGAAAGAATTTCCCAATGTTGAAGTAAATCTTTTGTTCACTGTCGGACGTGAGGTCAATTCCGAAGAAGCTGTTCGCTTGGTTAATATCGCCAAGGGATGCGACCGCAGTTATGTCGTCGGCATCGGACTCGTTTGTGACGAATGGGCTCACCCGCCGGAAAAACATAAAGCCATGTTTAAACGCGCTAAAGAACTTGGCTTTAAAACCACCTGTCATGCCGGTGAATGGTGTCACCATCCGGCTAAAGGAAAAGCTGACTGGTTAAGAGATCAGTATCAGCTGTTAAAAAATATAGAAGTTGCCATATTTGAACTTGGGGTGGATAGGTTGGGCCATGCTATACCATTGGCTTACAATCAAGGCCTGATGAGAGCTGTCAGAGACAGGAACATCTCCATTGAAGGATGCCCCGGTTCCAATTTAAGTTCCGGATTGATACCAAGCACAAGATATTTGAGAATAAATGAATTGTTATCCAAAGGTGTTAATTATTCTCTGAATCCCGATGACGATTTGTTTATGCCGAATTTGAATGAAGTTTTTCAGATATGCAATGCCGAATATCATTTTACCGAAGAAGAAAGGCAAAAGCTTTTACGAAATCCCTGGTTAGCCAGATTCGGCAATCGAAAAGAGCATAAATTTTAATCCCGTTACGGGGTTTTTATTTTACTGGATTTTTAAGCGAAAAATTGATATAATACAGAGTAGTTAAATTGATATGGGGGCTATGGTGAAACGGTTATCACAGCGATCTGTGGAAGCGCGGTCATGGGTTCAATTCCCATTAGCCCCCCATTGGTAAAATAAAGCAGCCTAAGTAGGCTGTTTTATTTTGACACGGGCTAAGTGGGCAAATTGCTTTGCTCGTGGTGGGAATTGAAAAGCGGAACGATGTCGCAATCAGCGGATTGCGACCGTGAGCTGGGGTCGCGGAAATGATGCGCGACGGCGAATCATTATCCGTGACCAATTCCCGTTATCCACCCAATATGTTATAATTAAATTATGAACAACAATCAAAAAACAAATGACGACGTGTTGAGCGACGATTCTCCAGTAGAAATCATCAATATTGATGATTTGGAAAAAGAAGAACCCGAGGATTCAACGGTGAGTACTTCGGACTATGGCGATGATGTGGACGACACAACTCCCACCGAAGCGGAAGAAACGATTGAAAAAGCGGGCGAGATAATAGATGAAGACGAAAAAGAGCACCCCGGGTTTTAAGTTTAAATATGATTGTAAAACAAAATCCGCCGATAAGGCGGGTTTTGTTTTGTCTAATTATTAATCAGAAAGAAATCTGAAAATGGCTCCGAGATATTTATTCTTCAACAATGATTGGGGTGCCAGTTCTGATGGGGGCGGAGCTGGAGGTGGGACTATTTCTCCTTGGGGTTGCTGTTGTATTTGTTGCACAGGTTCAGATGGTTGGAATTGTCCATCAGGAGGAGGCTGTCCCCCAGGTCCTAATTGTGGTGGAATTACCCTGTCACCAGCCGGTTGGATAGGTGTGCCGGATTGATTAAATTCTTGCGGTGGTTGTTGGGATTCTCGAGGCATTTGTCCGCCTGGTGACCCGTCCTCCTCTCTTTGTTCTTTCCTTGGCGGCTGAAATTGATTTTGGTCTGAACCTGGTGGTGGAGGCTGTCTTTCAAATCCATCGGGTGGACCCATTTGCCTTTGCCCGTTTCTGGGTTCTTGGGAATTTTGGCAGGCTTCCGGATTTTTAGAACAATAATTCTGGCATTCTTCCGGTGTAGAACATCCTCCGGGGCCAGGGCGGAATTCGCCCTTTTCTTGTGGCAGTGCTCCTTCTTGTCCGCGCATTTGGTTTACTCCCTCTTTCATTTTTTTCAAGTCTTCTTCCGGAATCATACCGTTGTCTTCGGCAAATTTAAAACATGTCTCCTGATTATCTTTGTTATTACAGAATGTCTCACACTCTTCTTTGCCTTTACATCCACCGGGGCCCTTGCCTTTTGTTTTTCGCGCCATTTCTGCGTCTTTGGGGTTCATAAACCCAGCTGCTTCGGCAAAATTTGCACATTCTTCAAAGTGCTCATCGCTTTGGCAATAACTTTCGCATGCCTCTTTCCCTTGGCAATTAGGCGGTCTAACCCCTTTTTTAATGGCCGAGAGCATTTTTTGGGCATCTTCTTTTTCTTTATCGCCCATAAACCCAGATTCAATTGCAAAATTCATGCAAACCTCCATGTTATCGGGTTTTTGACAATAACTATCGCATGCCTCTTTTCCTTTGCATGGTGGCGGTTTGACTCCTCTTTTCAAAGCTTGCAACATTTTTTGAGCATCTCCTTTTTCTTTGTCGCCCATCAAACCGGCTTCAGAAGCGAAGGTAATGCACTCTTCCATGTGATTTGGGTCTTCACAGTAGCTATCACATGATTTTTTACTGCCGCAAGCCGGCGGTTTAGCGCCTCGCTTAATCGCATCTCGCACCTTTTGAGCTTCACGTAATTCGTCGGGTGGCATTAAGTTGTTTTTTTCAGCGAACGAAACACACTCATCAATATGAGAAATATCGTTACAATATGTTTCACAAGAGTCCTTGCTGGTGCATCCACCGGGGCCTTTGTTGCCTGCGGTTGAGAATTTTTTAGCCACTTCAATCTCCCCTTTTGACATTAGGTCGTTCTGCTCCGCAAAATTTAAACAAGCAGTTGTGTTTTGGGTTTTGTCGCAGTAGTTCCGGCATTCAGTTTCATTTTTACAGTTTCCAAGCTGGGGAATCGGATATCTAACATTAGAAATGTCGGCCGATGCTCGGAGGGCAAAAAAAGATAATACACTTACTCCGGTCAAAAAAAATATTGTGGAGATTTTGTTTAATTTCATAATGACGGGACTATCTAAATGGGTTGGTTTTTATGTCGGTAAAAGGGTTTGACCCGCTTAAGGGATTGACTGCCGGCTTGTTTTCCAAGGGATTGACTGCCGGCAAATTGTCGGCTGGATTTTCAGTCTTCTGATAAAGTTTACTGCCTAATCCTTCGGTAGGCTGACTGGCTTTTTTTTGAACGGTTTGCCACCACAAAAATCCGGAAACACTAAGTGCAACTAAAATTAATATCAACATATATTGTTTCAGATGGGTACTCATAGTTTAAATGATAGTATTTTAAAAAACGGAGTAAAGATAAAAGGTTGATAATTTAAAAACAAAAAACCGGCACTTAGCCGGCGTTATCCCCTAAACCCCTCGTTTTTTATTTTGGAACAAGGGTGTTGTTTGGAAAAATTTTCTGTCATTTCTTCCCACTTGGTAAAGTTCATGAATGGTTGACGAACTATTGTTGCTCCGTTACAACCTTCCGTGTAACAAGTAAACCTTGCTCTGCTGTTAATGCCGACATAATCCAGTCGGATGTCGTGGTTTTTCTTTTTCACAATCTTCCGAAGTTCCTAATATTGAACGGGTGTATCAGAGATTGGCAAGATTGCATACCCTCGTTTGGATTGTAGACCCTTCTAGGAAAGTTAGGAGTTCCTTTACAGGATTGGCAAATTGGGAGAGTGGTGTTGCCATACATCCAAACCTCGTCTGCTTTAAGAGCAATTTGGATTAAATCGGCGGGAGATACGGATAGGAACTCTTTTATGGTTGTTGAATCTGTGAAGAAACCACGACCGGCCTGTAAATGGCCAAATAATTTTCCATTGACCAATACGTCAACTCCGCCTATGGTCATTTTGAAATCTACCACAGAACCCCCGTCCAGTTTTTACGAACTAAAAACAAGATACCACCGAAATGATATTTTGTCAACTTTGGTCGGCCTTGTGGGAGGAGGTTGGGACGGAGTTAAAATAAAAACCGGCATTTGCTGCCGGTATTATAATTATTCAGACTAAGTTGCGGGGAAATAGCCTCTAAAAATTGACACCAACTCATCAATTCTATCGGGTGAAAGATTTTCTTTCTCCAATAGCTTTTCTTCCATCTTTGGCATCCTTACAGATATACTGAGCGTGTAAACTACGGGAGGTGTTGGGAAAATAATTACACTAGAACTATTTGAAAGATAAAAAGAGCTTCCCTCTCTAAGTATTGTGAGAACTATCGGAGAACACCTCTTATTGTCCTTTTTCTTTCTATGAGATTCTCCAAATGCAACCTCTATTTCCCCGTACAGAACCTGCACGAAACAGCTAGGCCCATAAGAATATCTGATATTAAGCCAATCCTCATGCTCGCTAGAATATCTACAAGAAAGAAAAATCTCATATTTCCCAAAGTCATAGACCAACATCTCTCTGATTAGATGACCATTACTGAGTTTGAATCCTTTCCAATCGCGGCTATTTTTCAATTGTTCCGGCAACACTTCCCAAACTCGCTTTATTACATGATGAGGAATTGTGAACATGTCTACTCCTGTTGTGTTACGAACTAAAAACAAAATACCACCGAATTGGCATTTCGTCAAGGAGTTGCCTCCAACTCTCGCAGTCTTCCGACTGCTCGGTCATAGGCTTGGCTCGCGGTAGTTTTCGCCCTATGCGAAAACTACATCACTCCGCCTTTCAACTCCCAACGCAAGCAAAACTATTTGCTTGCTTCACCCCTCCTTTACTTCGTTCAGTCGGGCTGCTGGGAGTTGAACCCAGTCTAACTGATCCCAAATCAGTCGTACCACCGTCATACGCCAGCCCGATTTATTTTCTGTGCCCCCGCCAAGAATCGGACTTGGATCCCCTCCTTAGAAGGGAGGTGTTCTATCCGTTGAACTACAGGGGCATAGGCATAATGTCTTGTATAATTTTACCTTAAAATCGGCTTTTAGTAAAGATTCAATCTCACTTAGCCCTAAAGAAAAATTGCTAAATCTTGACAATGTTAAATTTTAGTGTAATATACACTCAACTTAGCGCAACTTAACAAGTACTGAAAAAGGCAGGAATGCGAAAAATAATGTCCGTGTTAGTCGTTTGTTTTTTACTGGTATCGGCTTCGGCATATAGCCAAACTCAAATACCTGTAGAACCCCCTGTTTTTGATAAGAAATTATGGACAGTTACCAGTGTGTTGATAGGTTCAAGCATTCTCACAGCCGAACTTACTGCTCGTGAAAATCAAAATTATCAACCTGAAAGGCGTTTAAAAATATATACGGTTGCCGGTATTTCTGATTTTTTGATTATTGCCATGAGTGCTAATCTAAAATCCGACGGCAAAAAATGGTGGTGGGTTCCTGCAATTGCCACTTCAGTTGTAAATGGCGGTTTCGCCGTTAAATATCGTAAGAGTTTCTAACCTTCCAAGTGGAGGGTTTTTTATTGAAAAAATCAGGTTTTCTGATATAATTATTTCAACATTGCGGGTATCGTATATCGGTAATACATCAGTTTTCCAAACTGATAAGGCGGGTTCGACTCCCGCTACCCGCTCATCCAAAATAAAAATGACTCATGAGGAGTCATTTTTATTAATATCTCGAGATACTAAATTTACTTGATAGCTTCTTTCAAAAGTTTACCTGGGGTAAATTTTGGCTTTTTAGAAGCGGCAATCTGAATGGTTTCTCCAGTTCTTGGATTTCGTCCTTCTCGGGCTTTCCTGTCGGAAACCTTAAAGATGCCAAATCCTGTTATGTTAACTTTGTCTCCTGATCTCATGACTTTGGTGACCTCGTCAACAAAGGCATCTAACCATTCTGCTCCTTGCTTCTTGGTCATTCCCATTTTGTCTGCCAAACGGGATGCTAATTCTGATTTTTTTACTGGCATATAATATATGTTCTAAATTATTAATAAATTCTAATCGACCGTTAGAATTCCTATGCTTTTTACAATTATCAAGGTTTTATGCGGAAAAATCAATACCCCTTGTTGATATTACGCAGATTTTACTACTATTTACTTTATATTAAAATTATGGTATAATTAAAACACCCTGAATATCCGTCAGATTCGGCGGATAAGCAAAGGAGAGAAGATGCCAGAAGAACCGCGAACAATCGTCCTCCCCAAAGACGATGCGCGCAAGACCCAGCTTCGCAGGAAGCTGGAAGAGTACAGAAAGCGAGTGGAACCGTTCCACGCACCGGAGCAGATGATGGATACCATCTGCAAAGTGGCCGTTCTCGAACAGCTCCTCCGCGACAGCCAGGTGAACACCTGGGACCTGTCTCGGGAGCTATTCGTGACCTACGGAAGAGCATTCGATCCCGACGCGTTCAACAATGCGTGCGGGACCATCGAGGATTACTGCAAGACGGGTGGCCAGAACGCTTCTGGCGGTACGGGTCTCCGGTAATTCCACCCAAGTCCAGCATCCTCTGTTGGCAGCCCGCGGAAACGCGGGCTTTAACTTTTTGCAGAAGAGTTTGACACTTTATTGCCAATCCTCACCTACCACTTAAACAACCGGCGGAGGGTGGTTATCTAAAACTAAAGCGGAGGGCACATTCCCACAGGGAGAACTTGCGCAGGCGTTTCGGCTTGGTTCTGCGAAACGCCGAGCATGTAGATAAAAAGCACCCGCTGGAGGTGCTTTATTATCGGTCGAGTCGTGGGGATGTGCCCGAAGCGACTATCTTGCGTATTCTATGGCGCGTGTTTCGCGTATTACATTTACCCTAATCTCTCCAGGGTATTTCATTTCTTCTTCTATCTTTTTGGCCACGTCTTTGGCTAATTTAAGCGCACTTAAGTCATCGATTTTAGTCGGCGTAACAAATATCCTTAGTTCCCTGCCGGCCTGAATAGCGTATGATTTTTCTACACCATCAAAAGAGGTGGCAATTCTTTCCAAATCCTCAAGGCGTTTTAAGTAAATTTCAACGGTGTCTTTTCTAGCCCCCGGCCTTGCTCCCGATATAGAATCGGCCGCCGTGACAATTCTTGCTTCCAGTATTGCATAAGGATATTCATCATGATGGGCTTCCATTGCCAGAATAACTTTTGGGTCTACTCCGAATTTTGAAAGCAGTTTCCTGCCTATTTCAACGTGGGTTCCTTGGACTTCATGGTCCACAGCCTTACCTATGTCGTGGAATAAAGCGCCCTTTTTTGCGATAGACACATCAGCGCCGAGTTCAGCCGCGAGCATCCCGGCAATATGAGTCATTTCAACGGAATGAAGCAAGACATTTTGGCCATAACTAGTTCTGAAGGCCAGACGTCCTAGTAAATATGTGAGCTTGGGATCTACTGGACCTACTCCTGTTTCGAAAAGCGCCGCCTCCCCTGCTTCTTTTATTTTCTCATTGATCTCACTCTTGGCCTTTTCCACCATTTCCTCAATCTTGGCCGGGTGTATTCTGCCGTCAGCTATCAGCTTGTCAATTGCCAATTTAGCTATCTGGCGTCTGACAGGATCAAATCCAGACACAACAAGTGCTTCCGGAGTATCATCAATAATAATATCTACTCCGGTTAATCTTTCGATGGCTTTAATATTTCTTCCCTCTTTACCGATAATTTTGCCCTTCACCTCATCCGATGGCAAACTCACAACAGTGGTCATGGCATCTGCAATATGAGAAGCAGCGTATCTTTGAATTGCTGTTGTAAGAATTTCTCGAGCTTTTTTCTCAAGCTCCTCTCTGTTCTCATTCTCAAGCTTCCTCGCTAGTTTATACAAATCGTCTTTGTATTCTTCCTCTGTCTTAATAACCAATTCAATCTTGGCTTTTTCTCTGTCTAATCCGGAGATTCTTTCTAACTCCTTGAGTTGCTTCTCTCTTGATAATTCAAGTTCGCTCTTTAGAGATGATAATTCAACCGCTTTTGTCTTAAGGGTTTCTTTTTCTGAGGAAAGCTCTTTTGATCTTTGCTCAAGTTCGTTCTCTTTTTTTGTTAAGAGATTTTCTATTCTTGAAAGCTGAGAATTTCTCTCTTTTTCTTCTTTTTTGGCTTCTTCAAGAATTTTTAAGGCATTGTTTTTTGCCTCAAGTAATATGTCCTGAGATTTAGACTTTGAGTCCGCGAGAACGGCTTCTGCCCTTGATTCAGCAAGGGTGACTTTTCTACTGGCGACTAAATGTCTGATGAGATAACCGATTACTAATCCTGGAAGTAATGCTGAAATCACCGCTATTAGCGGGTTTAATCCTGATAACATGTTGTTTAAAAGTTACTAACATTTGCTCGTAAAATTAAGTTTTTGCGAACTAACAATTAATAATTTAATGGTTAAAAATTGACTAATCCACGAAAATTATAGCAAATATGCGTATCTTATGCAATAACGATTGGGTGTGTAGTGAGAATGTGACCTTATTGAGAGCTACTGATTTGGCCACGGAATTATTACATAAAACGTGGTACCACTTTCTTCTGTTTTGAATGTTATTCGCCATGCCAGATAATCACAGACCATCTTGGCAATAAAAAGCCCAAGCCCTGCCCCACCAGAAGTACTGGAGATTTTTGAGAAAATTTTGGCCTGAACTTCTTCCGGAATAGGAATACCGTTATTGTGACACGAGAAAAGAATGCCCTGCGTAAACCTCTGGAGCTTAACTGTGACTTCTCCATGTTCTTTATTTGCATGCTCCGCTGCATTGTGAATAATATTGGAGAAAACTTGAAGCGCAAGTGATCTTACGGTTGTAAGGGGCGCCGATCCGACTTCATTTTTAAACGAAAAAGAAATGTTTTGGTGCTTTTTTTGTACTGATTCAACAATAACGTTTATTTCTTCATTCAGCACGATTGTCTCTGATTCTACCGCCTGACCCTCTGTTCGTGAGAGAATCAATAAATCCCTAATCAAGTCGGATAAGGTTTTATTTTCTAAATAAGCCTTTTCTAAATCTTGTCGTTCATTTTCTCCAAGACCCTTACTCGCCAAAAGCTCCTCCAGTACCCATCGAATAGTAGTTAAGGGATTGCGAACCTGATGTCCTAATGCGGAAATAAATTGGTCTTTAAACTCCTCACGCTTTTTTCTGTCGGAAATTTCCGGTTCTATTCCTATAAAAAACTTGATATTGCCTTCATCGTCAAGAACGGGCGTAATAAGGAGCTCTTGCCAATAAGCTGTTCCGTCTTTTTTAATATTTTGAGTCTCACCGCTGAATGGTTTTTTCTCAACCTTTATCGTGCGCCACATTTCTTCATAAAAGCTTTTTTGCATTTTACCACCCCAAAGATCGGCTGTGTTTTTTCCAATTGATTCTTCTCGAGTAAATCCTGTATGCTGTTCCACTGCCTTGTTTATGTATATGATGTTTCCGTTTTCATCGGTAATAACTACATGAAAAGGCGCTAAATCAAAACCACTCTTCAAATTCTCTATTTGTTTTAGGTGTTTTTCAAACTGTTCAGTTGAGATCGGAACCCTCATATAAAATTTAAGGATTTTATTATATACTAAATATACCATGCAACCGATAATTCTCACAATTCTTGATGGCTGGGGTTATTCAAACGAAAAACACGGCAACGCAATTTTAGGCGCAAAAACACCAACTATTGATTTCATCAAACAGAACTATCCGTCCCTACTTTTACAGGCTTCGGGAAAAGCTGCTGGTATGACTTGGGGAGAGTCTGGAAATAGTGAAGTTGGACATCTTACGCTTGGAGCTGGAAGGGTGGTGTTTCAATACCTCAGTCGAATTAATAAATCCCTCTCCAATGGAGAATTTTTTGATAATGAAATGTTTAACAAGGCCACTGATCACGTTAAAACTAATGATTCCACACTGCATCTTGCCGGACTTTTAACATCTGGCTCCGTGCACTCTCATATGGAAGTTCTATTTGCTTTAATAAGCCTAGCCTCCAAAAATAATGTTAAAAATCTCAAAATTCACATCTTCACCGATGGTAAAGATTCAGGCCTAAAGGAAGCGCCCGCTTTAATTAAAAAACTACAAGACCATATTGATAAAACTGGTCTTGGTTCTATTGCAACAATAATCGGACGAGATTATGCGATGGACAGAGACAAAAACTGGAACTTCACACAAAAGGCCTATGACCTTATTGTTAATGGAGATGGAGACCCTGTAAAATCGCAAAGCGACCACGGGGCAAGCAAAATAAATAATGCAATAGAAAAAATTGAAGAAATCCATGGCTTAGGAATTACTGACTCCAAATTACCCCCACTACTCCTAGATGAACAGGGTCTTATTAAAGAAAATGATGCAGTAATTTTCTTTAACTTCAGAGAAGATAGTATGCGCCAAATTACTAGGAGTTTTATTGAAAAAGATTTTCAAATTTTTCCAGTAAACCAATTCGGGAATGTTTTTATCGTTACCATGACGCAGTATCTTGAAGATTCTCTTAATGTTGCTTTCCCAATACCTCAATTAAAAAATGGATTGGCTGAGGTATTAAGTCAAAACAAAAAAATACAATTTCATGTTGCTGAAACAGAAAAATATGCTCACGTCACATATTTTTTCAATTGCTTAAACAATGTTCCTTATGATGGCGAGACGGATGTTTTCATAGAATCAGATAGAAAGTATTTGGAAAATCCTGAAATGAGAACCTCAGAGATAGCAGAAAGAATTAAAAAAAGTATGGATGAAAATTCTTTTGATTTTTATATTATAAATCTTGCGAACGCAGACATTCTTTCTCATTCAGGTAATTTTGATGCAACAGTTAAGGGTGTTGAGGCGATCGATAGTGCCGTTGGTAAACTACTCAAGACCGTAATTGAAAAAGATGGCATAATGATTATTACTGCTGATCATGGAAATGCCGAATCTATGCTCTATAAATCATCTGGCGAAAGTGAAACTAAGCACGATGACAATCCGGTACCATTTTATTTAATAGGCAAAGAATTTGAACGACCTCGTTCCAATGACGACATAGAGACCACGATGAAACAGTCTTCTGGATTATTGTCCGATGTCGCGCCTACTATTCTGGAATTGATGGGTATAGAAAAACCAGCCGAAATGACCGGAGAGTCCCTAATAAATTTACTTAAGTAAATTTAATTTTCAATTACCAATTTTCAATTTTCATTGAATGTCTTAATTTCTCAATTTTTAAACATTGAATCATTGAAAATTTATTTTAAATTGTAAATTTTAAATTTAAAATTACCTAATTATTCCGCCACCAAGAAGTTCTCCTTTTTTGTAAAATACCGCCGATTGGCCTGAGGTTATGGCTCTTTCAGGAGTTTTCAATTCAAGCTCACCTGCCTGCGCAGTCAGGCCATTCTTTTTTAGAACGGCTTTTTTTAATCCAGCTCTATAACGCAAACGAACTTCAAGTTGCATTGGAAGTTTTGGTTCTTTACACACCCAACTTATTTCCGATACCTTGGTTTTTTTAGTAAGAAGATTTTTATCTTCTCCCACGTAAACAATATTGTTCTTTATATCTTTAGAAACAACATAGAACGGTCCTCCTCCGATACTAAGATTCAAACCATGCCTTTGTCCAATTGTATAATAATAAACCCCATCATGTTGCCCAAGAATTCTCCCGTCTAAATGTATAATTTCCCCCTTTTTAGGTTTAATTTTTGTTTTAAGAAAATCCTTCATGTCTAAGGGCCCAATAAAGCAAACCCCCTGACTATCTTTTTTATCATGATTGGGCAGTCCAAATTTTTTGGCTATTTTTCTGATTTCAGGTTTGATATAATCCCCGACCGGAAAAAGACATTTCGCCAATTGTTTTTGTTTCAAAGTCCACAAAAAATACGACTGGTCTTTATTTTTGTCTTTAGCTACAAAAAGCCGACTATTTTTTACTTTTACATAATGTCCTGTGGCTATAAAATCCGCACCTTCTCTGATGGCTCTGTCATAAAATAATCCGAATTTAATTTCTTTATTGCACATTACATCGGGATTAGGAGTTCTCCCTGCTTTATATTCCCTAACCATGTAATCGGTAACTAATTTTTTATATTGCTTTGAAAAATCCCACGTTTCTAAAGGGATACCAATTGTTGAAGCTGCCCTCATTGCATCCTCTCGGTCATCTTTCCACATACAAAAACTTCCCACTGTAGGTTGCCAAGGTTTCATAAAAACTCCAACCACATCAAATCCCCGCTTTTTTAATAAAGCAGTGGCAACCGAGGAATCCACCCCTCCAGACATTGCGACATAGACTAATTTCATACCGAATACTATACATAAAATTTGAATTTTTTCAAATAAAAAAGCTCCCAATTGGTAGGAGCATGCATTACTTTATACCAGTAGAACCAAACCCCCCGGTTCCTCTAACGCTTTGAGCAAGCTCTTTGAAAGTTTTAACTTGTTCAATGGTTGGAATTATTGCTTCTTGAAATATAATTTGGGCAATACGCATGTCTTTATAGAGTAAGAACGGATGCGGGTTTCTGTTGTAGACTAGTACTCCAGCCTCTCCCCGATAGTCAGGGTCAACTGTCCCAGGAGCGTTTGTGACTGTTATGCCCCATTTTGCAGCCAGACCGCTTCTTGGAGCTATCCAATAAAACATGGGAAATTTCATTTCCGTGAGGAATCCAATCCCGACGAGAACTGATTCGTTTGGATCCATTTGATAGGCCAGCTGGTTTCCAGATTGCCCGGGAACAATAGTAATGTGCCTTTCAATGTAAGGATTGTCCTTAGGAACCTCAACGAAATCAAATAATGTTTTTCTAAGAATTGGATTCGTTGCATCCATTTCCGTTGGCGAAACAACAGCCCTGATTGAAGCATCAAAACCCACAGCACCCACTGTTTTTCTTTCCGGCATCTTGCCGCCGGGAAGAAGGTAGATGCGAACCTTATCCATTTAACACTCTCGCTACCGACTTTTCAAATGGGTGGAGGACCGCCCCAAGAGGAATCCAAATATCTATCTTTTTCCTTCCCTCGGAAGTCCACGGTTCCTTTTCAATTATCCTTTTGTCATCATCAGGGACCAATTTTTTGAATAAATACTCTTTCTGGAGACCTAAAGGGCCGACTTCTCTCGATTTGTTTGTTTCTTCTAAAAATCCACAGACAACACAATATCGAACTCCAGGATGTCTGTTCTCGTATTCTTGAGAAGGGCTTCCTTCATACCCTGGCTCGTCATAGACGAATGGGTGAGGGCATATTTTTTGCAGCTCCATCTTGAGAGTTTCAATCTCAGTCTTCAATTCTTTACTCTCGGCTATCGTTATATCTTCTCGTCTGGTTCTTTCCATGTTTCTTAACAGCCGATTTCTCGTTTGAGAAATTTTTGCAGGTAAGGCCTGCACCAAAATCAAAGCCTTCCTGATTGCTTTAGATTTATCTTCTTCGGTCTTAATGTCTTTTTCAATCTGACCATTTCTCGTGTTAAGTTGGCCTAATTCAGATTGAACGGCAGAACGTTGGAATTTCAAATTATCTATTTTTTTCCTAGATTCGATAGACATACAGTCCAAACCTTGGATGGTAAGATTCAGCATTTTAGTCCTTGTTAAATAACAAAACTTTGTTTAATATACTATAAAATGAAAAAAGAGCAAGAAAACAAAAAAGTCATCGGATTTGATATGGATGGAGTAATTCTTGACCATACTCAAAACAAAATCCGCTCTGCTAAAAAATTAGGATTTTCAATTAAAAAAGAGCAGACACCCTCGGAAATAATTAGAACGATTATCCCCCAATCAGTTTATGAAGAATTTAAGGCGTACATGTACAATGATCCAACAGGCTCTCTTAAGCCACGACTAATGTCGGGCGTTAAAAATACTTTAAATTGTATAGCAAAAAAGAACACCCCCTACTTCCTGATATCTAAACAAAAAAATCATCGGGTGGCCTTAAATATTCTGAAACATCACGCCTTGTGGCCAAAGTATTTTAACAATAAAAACACCTTTTTTGTCGATGGTTCCGAAGCAAAAGACACAAAAGCCGTTGAATTGGGAATTACTCATTATTTCGACGATGAATCCAGGGTTTTAGAAAAATTAGTAAGTGTAAAAAATAAATTCCTATTTGATCATTTGGATGTATTTAAAAATTCGCCTTATCGGCGAATTAAATCTTGGAAAGAAATTACCAAGTTGGTCTAAGGCAGTCCTCTCTCTTGCAGGAATCTTATCTTTGTCATGTAGCCCTTAGTTTCGTTTGCTAAACCTCCTCGTTTAGAGCTTAGGGCATTAATCCAATCGCTTAGATTAGTGACAATAGATGCTTTAAGCGATAGTGATGCGCGAGAGGGGCTTCCGTTATAGGCAGCTGCCAAATACTCCTCCAGTCGGGGGTCATTAAGAATATTTTTTCCATGTTTTCTTGCAAAGTCGTTCAAATTATAATCATAAAGAAGAATAGCCGCTTTCATTGAATTTAAATGGTCCGCGGCTCCAACTTCAAAATCTATTATTAACTTAGCGGTAGGATATGATTTTCTAATGGTGTCATAGGTTCTTTTGGTAAATTGAACCCAACCCAAGGCGCCAGCTTTGGATCCGGTTTTGGAAAAGGCGACACTTTTGTTAGCTCCGATAAGAACAAGCACCCTTTCTACTGAACTTCGAGGATCTTCTATAAATTCGGTCATGTCTGTATGCTCCAAAATTGGCAGACGGGCAAAGAAATAAGGAGACAAAGATGAAACATCAGCCACCATTTTATTTTCCATGGACCGGGAAGGCACATTGTATTCTCTCAAATCAGCCATAGCTGAATTAACAATTGATTTTAAATAATTGCGACCGGCTTCAATCAATTCCGGAGTATGCAACTCTCTGCTATACGGGGAATACATAAACTCTTCCGTTGTATAAAACTTCTTGCTTATGGTTCTTTTTTTACCCGCATTATCTTTTACGGTTACCTTTTGGGTTTTTTCGTTCACGTCGGGATATTTATTCTTAAGAACAAGCCACCCCGTGGGATTTGAAATTTTATAGAGAGTGTTCCACCTGTTCCATCTTATTCCACTGGCTCTCTCTACGATATCAATTTGATAGCCGGATGGGCTAATTAATTTAATCCCGTCTTTCTCAACCTTGATGGCAACCTTAATTATCCTAATTTCACCGGTGTTAGTATTCATTATTTTCATGCCAATATCCTTATTTTGTTCGGTTATTTTTTTTCTGGATACGGATATTTTGCCTCCACCCTGGGTAATTCTGCTCTCATAAAAATCCAGACTCTTGGTTGAAACATCGAGAGGGAGGTTTTTAAGCAGGTCATCATTCTCATTCATCTTTTCAACTAAATTCCAAACCTTGGATTGAGGCAATGGCGTGCTTTCAAATTCAATGATTCTGCTTGAAAGTATCTGAGCATCCAAATTGCTTTCAAAAATGACTAAAGCCCCAAAAACTAAAAACCCGCCTAAAATAAAATTAAGTTTTGAATTCATGCTCACCTCCTTTATCCTACCTCAAAATTGTTAAATTACATACGAACAAAGATAGCATAAGCAATTTCTAATTCCTAATTTCTAAAACCCGACCTACAGATTCTTGGCGATTTCGGTAGCAAGGCGTTGAACAGAGTTCGCATAATTAACACAACCCGACTTTGTGCTTGTAGCGCTTCCGCAATAATACCTCTTAGACGCCGCTATTTCACCGGCACGAGTTTGGCTACTGGCTCCATCTTTTGCAAGTTTTGCTGCTGCCGCAACAAATGCATCTTCTATACTCCATGGATTTGCCGGATTATGACTAGTTAGTCTGGTAACTGCTTCTCTGTAACCCATCCATGTGGAAGGAATGAATTGAGCTGGCCCCATTGCCCCGCCCCAACTAGAACCGCATGAAACAGGGGTCTGAAAAGGATCTTTGCCCAATTCCGCAGTAATACTTAGAAATAAAGCGAGGTCTCTTGTGGGGTGTATGCCTTTCTTATAAATTTGGCCATTTGTAATTCTGCGCGTAGCTCCGCTGGTTGCATCAACAATGAGACATTTTCCAACATTACTTCCTAGGGCACTTTCCTGTTCAAGTTCAGCAATTAAAAAGGCCGGACGAATACCCGCTCCTATGGCAGCTAATTGGCCGTATTTAATTGCTTCTTCGGCTGAAATTCCGTTTTGTATCAAATATCCAATCTGATTTTTTATGGCCTCAATGTCCTTTTGGGTTTTCTTTACTAATTCTTGATATTTAGATTCTTTACCTTGAGTGTCTTTTAATAATTTGGCTTGCGCTGCCTTAGTGGCATCAATAGAGCGTTTTTCTATTTCCTGTAAACGTTTGGCTTGTTCAAGTTCCCTTTGCTTTTCTTCAAGGTTGGATTGATGGTCCTCTAACTGTCCCTTTAAATCCTTGATATCGTCTATGGCTTTTTTTAAATTGTCTTGCGTGGTTTGGATGCTGTTTAAATCATTAAAAAAGTCCGATAAATTCTGATTCTTGAGCAGTATTTCAGTCAAAGACCTTTGGTCATTTTCATTAATAATCTTAATATACTGTCCCAGAGCATTTTTATGTTTGCTAATCTTATCTTCAGCGTCACCAATCTTTGTTTCCGTCACACCTATCTCTAAGCTCGTTTTATTAATAGAAACACCCAGTGATTTAATTTCTAACTGAACCTGGTTTATTTCAGCACTAAGACGGGCTATCTCACCCTTAAGAGTTTTAGATTGTGAGCCGGCTTTTTCTGCTTCTTGTATGTATCCCTCCAGTTGTTTTTGATACTCTTCCAACAGCCTATTTTTAGCATCTATTTCATCTTGAACTGCAGCTCCTGCATAGAAAAGTGGCAAGGCTAAAAAGGCCAAAAAAATGAAGATGTGGATTTTCTTATGGTTAATCATGGAGTTAGACAATGTACACGATGTCTAACTTATAGTATACTGGTATTAATGTCTAAACACAAAAAAAGATTCGTAATAATTTTTACCCTTATTTTAGCTTTTACCTCTCTTTGCTCAATGACCGTTTGGGCCGAACAACCTTTTCCCAAACAACCCACTATTACTCCCCCCACACAGGGTTTGTATACTAATCTAGGCCAGCTTATTCAGCAAATATTCACTTGGTCGTTAGGAATTTTAGGCATTGCAGTATTTGTTGTGTTTTTCTACTCCGGCTTCTTATGGCTTACAGCAGCAGGAAATACAGCTAAGACCGGCGAAGCAAAAACTCATATGACCAACGCTATCTTTGGGGCGATTCTTCTTTTATCCTCATATTTAATTCTATACACCATCAATCCCGATTTTGTTAAAAACACCGTCAACCTTCCCGGGTTAGGAGAAACGGCTCAAAACTCTCTTGGCGCTGGATTTATATCTTGTGACAAACCACCCGAGACACTTTCTCCAGATCCAACAGCTACTATGAAGCAAGTTAAGAGTGAATTTCCCGAACTTGATTTGACTGATAAAAACTCGGGCGGAGGCCGAGATATATTTACGACTGAAGTAGCAAAACGCTTGAATACAATTGACAGTAAATGGGGACGCAAGAAATCTTCTTCAGGTGCGCCAGTTTCAACCGACAGCTTGGGTTATTTGCGTCCGGATGCCGGACAAGGCAGATTTGAAGCCGTGGATACTATCAGCAGTAGTGGAGAATTACAACGCGGTTGTTTTGGTGTTGTTAATAGTGACCAAGTTTGGGTCGCGCCTTAAGCACCCTAACTATTTTTATGGCTTATATCATCGGCCTATTCCTAATTTTAGCAGTAGTATTTTCGTCTGTAGGTGGTGGAACTAATCTGGTTGGTAATTTTTTGGGTCAGGCAAAAGATAAGGTTGGCGAAACCTTATTTCCAAAAACAGCCAGAGAAATCTTAATTGACAATATCAGTTCCGATTACGAGAGTATGGGTAAATTTTTTTCGGAAACTGCCCCTGCCCTACTAAGTTCAAAAACCGTATCTTCAGCAGACAAGGCTACGATTCAAAAAGCCGTTGAGGCCTTTAACGGTTCTAAAAGTTTAATATCAAATCTATCAACACTGGAGAAAAACAACAAAGGTATTATGGAATCTATTATAGACAAAGTCCTCAACCTAAACGAAACGCCCCTACCCGACCCCACCTCTATTCCTCCTCAATGCAAACTGGTGTGTCCTTCTCAATAAATCGCTCCGCCTCATCTGAATAGCTGACACAACCTCTACGCATACTGCGGGGTGCACTTTTTAAAAATATTGCTAATTTTAAAAAAGCACACACCCTCCGCCGGTTGATTAGGTTGATGGGTGTGGGTTGGTAATAGAAGGTCAAACTTTTTTAGATAATTAATAGGGCTACGCTTAAAATTATTAAAAAATGTTAACTAAAGAACAAGAAAAATGGGTCAATCATCTTTCCAATGATTCAAAGATTAAAATCATTCCTTTTAATCCAAGTTGTCAGGAAAAATTTGAAAAAGTAAAAAAGATTATACAGTCTAAACTTGGTGAAACTATTAAAGTTAAACATCGAGGGGCATCCAGCTTGGGAATATCTGGTCAGGATGAAATTGATGTTTATGTTCCAGTACCAGCAAATAATTTTAATAATTTTATAAATCCATTAACAGAATTGTTTGGCAATCCTAAAAGCCACTATCCACTGGAAAGAGTGCGCTTTGTAACTTTTGAATCGGGTAAACATGTGGATATATTCCTAGTTAACAAAGAGCACAAAAGCTGGTCGGATAGTCTAAAATTTGAAAAATATCTTAGGTCTAGCCCAGAAACCTTAGAAGAATATAGAAAACTGAAAGAATCAGGCAATGGTCTGGGCACTAGAGAATACTATCAAAAAAAGATTGAATTTTTTAACGATGTTTTGGGACGTATTTAAATAGTCCTAGGAGCATTAAACCTAAGCGCAGCCCCATCGCTTTTATGTCACTTTGACGATTGACAAACAAGCGAAGTCCTCCGTTTTTCTCACAAACTGCACGTTTGGATACTATTTCAGGAACTCTGACGCTATTTCTCTGGGTACCGACCCGAGGATGTCGAAAACGGCCCTAAAGGGCCGCATGGTTCGACAGGAGTTGCTTCGGGCGGTCAGAGAAATTAGGAGGAGTTTCTAGAAATAGTCCAAGAGGAAGCTGTGAGAAAATGGAGGCTTCGCTTATTTCAAACACTGGTCATCAAGCTAAACTCAAATTAGTTTCTTGAACTCCTCAATGGCGGAGATATCCGCTGGGTCAATGCCATATTCTTTGGCGATGTAATATGAGACCCAGTCGGCCAATTGTAGGGAGGAAAATATTTTAGTGAAAACGTCATCTCCTGACAGCTCAACTGTTTCCACGTTTAATTTCTGATTTTGGAATAATTTGGCTGTTACTTCCATCCTTTTTGAAATTCTTGGGTTATCGGTATTATCTTTTAGAAATATGAAGTGGAAATTCTGGGAAAGCAACCGAGCGTAAGCCGAGCAGTCGTCGTATGACGGAAGTTTAGACACATTATTAATGTGAAAACCCGCCATTTCGTTATGGTTTAATTCAGGAAAAACATTTGAAAATGCTGGCTTCTTTGCTGTTTCATTAATTTTAACCTTCCATGCATAGGCAACGGGACCATTCTTTCTGGAAGAGTAAATTATAGGAACAAACCCCCTTAATTTTTCTGCCAGTTCTTTACCTTTTTTTTCACAATCCTCAAGCTGAACTTTAGAAATCATGTCCAGTGCTTCATCTTGCCCTAATACCTTCAGCAAGGCCTTCAAATTGAGTCCCAGGGCCAGTCGTGGTTCAAGCTCCCAGTCAGGCATCTCTATGTAGGGAATTAAATTCTGACGGGCAAGTTCAAGTAATTTACCACTAACGGAAACTGCCACCATAGTTAAATTCTTGTTTAACGCTAAATTAAATGTGTTTAAAACTTCTTCCGTATTTCCGGAATAAGAATTTAAAATTATTAAGCTATTTTGGAGCACCTTATCCGGCAAATCGGGCAATCCATAATCTCTATGAATTAAAATATCCAATTCAGGATTAGAAACTCTTAATAAATCCGGTCCTAAAGCCGACCCGCCCATTCCGACAAAAATAAACCTTTCGTATCTGTCTATTTTGTCGCCGTTAATAATTTTCGGCTCATATTGAAGTTGTTTTTGTAAACTCTTTATTGCTTCATTGAATTCCATAAAATTAGTATAACATTTTCTAAATAAATAAAAAATCTGCCTATTGGGCAGATTTTTGGCTTAATGCCAATGAAAGATAGTTACCTTCCATCACAGAATCAAGGGAAAATCCGAGATTTCCGGCTAATTTAAGCAAGGCATCGGTGTGAGTTGCCAAGGAAGAACCTTGGGCCCTGAATTCGGTAAATTTTCCAAGCCCCTCTATTTCATCTATATGTAGCGTAAAGTGTCCGTCGGCCATTTCAAAACAATGACGCTTTTTTCTAAGTACAAGCACTGTTTTGTATGTTTCTTGAATCTTTGCAACCTCGGCTTCATCAACCGGAAATGAACAAGGAAGGCGATGAGAAAGCAGACTGTCTTTTTGAGCTCCCTTATACATAAACTTAAAACCATTTTTATCACGACGAATTCTCATTATTTCACCAAACGAATCAACAGTTTGCTCACCATCTCCCGAGTTGAGATAAGTATCCTCCTGCCAGTATTCTGCAACAAAATTCCATTTTGAACCAAAGGCACAGAGTTTTAATTCATCGGGATGACCCATAAACTTTATCTGTTCTTCAAAATGAAGAGCCTGATTGGCATGCCTGCGAATCAGAGAAGGTGCAAAGGGCATAATTTGAGACACCGGGACATTAAATCTGACACAAATGGTCGGGAGCAAAAATCTCAACACCTCTTCCCCTGCTTCCTTGACTCCCATATCGGATGTGTCCACATGGAACACGGGAATTCCTGAAACATTTTCGCGAACTCCGCGTAAAACAGAATTATAAATATCCATGGTCTCGGCAACATCTTTTTCATTCATTTTAGAACCACGGCGCTGAGTGAGAGCCCCTTCATATTCCCGTCTCATCGCTACTTCAACCGAACAAGTGAAAAAGAAAAATGCGTCAACAAGATTTAACCCCAACAATTCATAGACCTGATTCCGAACCCTTTCCACATGAGAAGCGTCATAAATACCTTTTTGTAACCCTTTCTCATACCAATAGAGCATATCAATCAAACCGCGACTGATAATGGCAATATGATTTCTTGGGTCTTGAGCTAAATTCAAAACATAATCCTGAACGCCGGTAAGATGTTTAGCTTGCTCAACGGTTGGATTATCAGAAAGTACGTTTCTTACACTTTTGATTTCTGCTGTTTCCGGAGGGCAAAAAGCCCTAAATTTATGTCTCCTAAAAACCTGTTCTATTTTTCCGGTAACCGTAGTTTTCATGGATTTTTGGGTGCCAAAAAAATCAACAAGGATTGTTTTTGGTACTGGTTCGTCTTTTGCAAACCTTACGTTAATCGTACGAAAAATAAGCTCCAAAATCGCTGATGTTTCTGTCTCGCTAAACGGTCCAACAAGAAGATTGCTTTCCATTTTCCTCACTTTTCAAAAAACTTAAGTTGAGTAGAGTATCTCAAATTAAAACTTCTTGTCAATTCGCGAACTAAAATCTATTTCGGCGGGAGTTAATGTAGGCATTGGCCTCGGATAATTTTAGAGATGTAGTTCCATTTCCGGTTCTGATATAGAACTCCTCGCCATTATTATCGCTTTTAAGGTATGCCGGCTTGTGGCTTGGTAAAACACTTACGACACAACATTCTTTGCCATCAACTTGCGACCAATTTAATTTTACAAACTGCCTGAATTCGGCTCCAATCATATTATGGAAAACCTGTGTGAAATGATTTTCAAAACCATCTGCATCTTTCCTGACAAGAGAACTATAATCCGAAGCCAATCCTATTATGGTTTTATTATCGCCCACCCCTATTACCAAATGCCCACCTTGAGAATTAAGAAATGCAGCAATGGTTTTCATTACCGATTTCTCCAGAACCTTGTTAACCGCGTTCTGTCTTGTATCCCAACGGAATGTGCTTTTAAATTCCAAATTCTCATGCTCTTCTTTTTTCAGCAGGTCAAGGATATTTGTATTAACACTTGCGAGTGTAGTCTCTCTGGTGTTTTTATTGTCCGAGAACCTTTTATACTTTAAAATAAGTTCAATAAATTCTTCGGGGGTAGGGATGTTTCCTAACCTAACTTTTTTATTTGTATTACTGTTAGTCAATTCTATGGTTCCATATTTTGTAAGCTTTCCGAGAGGGCTTTGACGGTAACTTACTGAGATAATTGACTCCAAGGGAATCGTGGTTTCGTGGCGATATAAAACACCATAAGTATGAATTATTTCGCCGTTACGGATGTTGAAATACTCCTTGTACCATCGGAAAAAAATAAAGAAGACCATGGCTGTTTCGGCCAAGAAAATAAATAAGGCTTCGGCGATACGAAATGATATGGCACGAGAGATGGTTAGAGAACTGTAAATTTCTCCATAATCAGCAAGTGCGCTTATCAAGAAAAAAACAGCAATTGCTCCGCCTTGAAGTAATATAAAATTCTTAACAATTACAACCGGACTTTTTTTGACGAAAATCGACTTAGTCATGTAGTAGGATTCCCCTTAAATGTCTGACCTAAATCCTACCACTTTGAATTTTGGGAGTAAATGACTTAATTAAATTATGTGTTTACGTTTAAGCAAGAGTGAATTAGAAACTACCGAAATTGAACTTAGAGCCATGGCGACCGAAGCAAAAATAGGATTCAATAAAAGTCCAAAAGATGGATAAAGAGCCCCCATAGCAACCGGAATGAGAATAATATTGTATCCGAAAGCCCAGAAAAGATTAAGCCTTATAGTTCTCATCGTCATTTTGGACAACCGAATTGTGGCAGCCACAGATCTTAAATCCTTGTTAATTAAAGTTATGTCAGCTGCTTCTATGGCCACATCGGTTCCTGTGCCCATAGCAATCCCGACATTAGCTTGAACTAAGGCCGGCGCATCATTAATACCATCTCCGACCATGGCCACTACCTTGCCTTCAGCTTGAATTTTTTTAACTTCAGCTTCTTTCTGGTCCGGTAAAACTTCGGCTAAAACCCTCGTGATTCCAACTTTGTTAGCTATCGCCATAGCTGTCTTGAAGTTATCGCCTGTAATCATCACCGATTCAATGCCGAGTTTTTTAAGTTCTTCTATTCCCTGCCGGGCATTTTCTTTCACGGTATCAGCCACCGCGATAGCGCCCAAAAGACCAGAATCTGATGCCAAAATCATTACTGTTTTCCCCTCACTCTCCAGTTTTTGTATCTCTGCTTCATGGGCATCAAGATTAACGGATACATCTTTCATGAGGGCCCTGTTTCCAAAATAAAACTTTTTAGGGCTATTGCTTATCGTTATCTCTCCCTCCAGTCCTTTTCCGGTATTTGCTTTGAATTTATTTACCACAAAAAGTTCTGTTTTTTCAGTCTCGGCCCTTTCTCTGATAGCTTTATCAAGCGGGTGAGACGATGTTTTACCCAAGCTGGCCGCAAAAGCCACGATTGCCCTAGCGACCGGATGCTCTGAAAATTTTTCAAGAGAAGCCGCATATTGCAAAACATCGTTCTTTTTACTGTCACTAAAAGCAACAACATCGGTCACCGATGGTTCGCCCTTTGTAAGCGTCCCGGTTTTGTCAAAGATTATAGTAGTCACTTTATGAGCAATCTCCAAACTTTCGGCATCTTTAATTAGAATTCCGTTTTCGGCGCCCTTGCCAGTGCCGACCATAATTGCAGTAGGGGTAGCCAACCCCATCGCGCACGGACAAGCAATTATTAAGACGGCAACAGTGTTGAGGATAGCGTAGAGCAAAGCCGGCTCCGGCCCAAAGTTATACCACATAATAAATGTGATTATGGCGAGCATAATAACAATCGGAACAAAATAAGAAGAGACCAAATCGGCTAGACGCTGAATTGGCGCCTTACTGCCCTGTGCCTCCTGAACGAGTTTAATGATTTGGGCAAGCATTGTTTCTTGTCCAACCTTGGTCGCCTTAAAAACAAAGCTTCCGTTTTTATTTATCGTAGCACCAACTACCGTATCTCCAATTTTCTTATCTACCGGCATGCTTTCACCAGTTATCATAGATTCATCAATTGCCGAATCGCCTTCGGTAATAACTCCATCAACTGGTATTTTTTCTCCCGGTCGCACTCTTATCAAATCGCCAATAATCACTTCACCGATTAGTATATCTATTTCCTTGTTATCCCTCACAACTCTGGCAGTTTTGGCCTGCAGCCCTATCAGTTTTTTAATAGCCTCGGAGGTGCCAGCTTTGGCTTTGGCTTCAAAATAACGACCAAGAAGAATTAAGCCAATAATGATTGTGGCAACATCAAAATATGGCATAGGTTCAATACCTACCCGTTGAACAACTTGTGGAAATGCGGTAACAAAGGCCGAGTAGCCATAAGCAACCGTAGTTCCAATAACAACAAGAGTGTCCATATTCGCAGTTCGGTGTTTCAACGCAGGAATAGCCGCTCTATAAAAAATCCATCCCGCCCAGAATTGAACGGGCGTTGCCAAGAACAATTGAATCCAGAAATTCCTTAAGATTGCCGGGGCGGTATCCATCAGGGCTGGGAATCCTCCCCACAAAACAAGCAGACCTAGTCCTAAACTTATAATTACTCTCGTACGCAAGTCATTTAACTCTTTTTGTTTTTCCACGCGTTCTTTATCTTCAGATTGAAATTCTTCTTTAACAAACGCCTTGTAGCCGGCACTGGCTACCGCTGAAGTTAATTTATCGTCTGTCACTTTGTCAGAATCATATACAACAGTAGCTTTTTCAGTTACCAAATTAACGCTTGCCTCCGATACGCCTTCAATGTTTTTTAATGATTTTTCAATTATCAAAACACATGAGGCACAATGCATCCCTTTAATTGAAAAAGATTTTTTAATTTTATTCATAGTCATGCTTAATAATATTTAATCTGTTACTATAATTTTACCGTGAAACATACCCATTCCGCAGGAGTATGTAAATTCTCCGGCTTTTTGTGGGGTGATTTCTATTGTGACTTTTTCGTTCAGAGGTAAGTATTTTCTCACACCGAAATCACCTAAGACAACTTCTTCAAGACAACTGTTTGAATCCTTGCGGGCAAAATTCAATTTGGTTTTTTTGCCTTTAGGAATTGAAATTACTTCGGGAGAATAACCGCCCTCAACGGTAATATCTACCGAACCAGAAACAACTACCCCACCGCTTCTTTTCATCAGGAAAAACCAATAAGTAAAGATGATTCCCAAAACTCCCGAAATTGTGACGATAAATTTACTCATATTAGTTAATTATTAATTAATTACATTTATTACTCCTGTATACATGCCCATAGAACAACTGAATTTAACCGGACCTGTGCTTGTAGGGGTAAACTCAAATTCATTGATTCCCTCTTTCAGGCCGGCAAATATATTATATTTCGAAATCACGAGGCTTGCCGAGCAGGAATAAAGATTGGTTGCGTTTACAAGTAATTTAACTGGAACACCCACTTTTACCGTAACGATATTTGGAGAATATCCGTTTCCAAATTGAGTTATTTTCACAATCTGTTTCCCTTCTTCAAATGTTCCGCTTATTTTATTCTGGTTTTGGATACTTAGGCCACCAAAAGTGATTCCGGTTAGATTGTAGCCGTAAGAGATGTTTAGTAATCCTAAAATTATTACTATTAACCCCGCAAACTTAAAGAAATATCCCTTAAACCATCCCTTCACAACTGAAGTTATCCCGCCTATGCCCAAGAGTCCCGGCATTGTTCCCAAGGCAAACAAGCCCATAATCAGGCTTCCTCGAGTAAAACTGCCGGTACTTACCGCATATAACTGCATTGCTTGAGTAAAACCACAGGGCAAAAAAAACGTTGCGGCTCCAGTCAGAAAAGAATCTTTGTGGCTGTACTCCTTAGTTTCACGATTAATTCCAAAGAATCGGCCAATACTTTTAGGCAGAGTAAGTCCTTCCAAACGTGGAAAAACTTCAATAAGTTTTAATCCGAGAAACAACATGACTATTCCAACTATCACAATCAATGTTCCCAAAACCGAACTTGAAAAACGAAATGCCGAACCGACTAAACCTATTATTCCACCAAAAAATAAATACGAAGACAACCTTCCAGCGTTAAAGAATAAGTGGGGACGGAATTTTTGAGCCGAGGTAGCTTCCGGATGCAGAGTGGAATGTCTGGCAGAAATTCCAAGAATAATTCCACCAACCAAAGCCATACAAGTAGAAACCCCCGCAGTTAAACCGATTAAAACAACCGCAATTAATCCCGGCGAGTTACCAAAACCATAGCTCAATTTAAAAACCCCGAATATCTGCATCAGGAAATAAACGAACAGCAAAATTCCGCCGGCAAAGATAAGTTCTATGTAAACCATTGAATCTTTGGATACGAAAGGTCTTTTTGAATCTATACCCATTCCATATCCTGCATCCTCTATTACCTTTCGAATTTGTCCGTCTGAAAGAGTTTGCTGATCATAATAAACCCGAACGAGACCCTTTCGGTAGTTGACATCCACTTTTTTGACCCCCTCAACTTTTGAGATAATACTATCCTCAATAACTATCTCGCAAGAACGACAATGCATGCCTCTTACGTTATATATCTTTTTATTCATGTTGTTTTGAATTGCCCCATTTGGGGAAAATAATTAAACCTATCCAAAAGAGAATCCCCCCCTACAAAAAGCGAGGGGGAAGAAAAACTTCTTCACAATAAAGAATCCCAAACGATAGCACTTTATTAGATAGTTTTGTGATTAAAAACACTATCAAAACAATTATTGCTGAAGTAAAAATAAAAAGATTAGTCATGAAAATATGACAGATTTGATCGGAACAATCATCCTGAAAACTCAAAAGAGCCATCAATGGTGTGGCCACAAACAAAATAACCAAGAAAAGTGTTAACAATTTAGACATTTCCTATATATTATCACAATTAAACTATATGGTAAACAAATAAAAATTCCTCACCTTTCAAAAAAGTGAGGAATTAAAATTAATTTCTCCATATTTCAAGTCTGTTTTCTGGATGTTGGAATTTACTAACCCAGATATCAACGCAAATTTCAAAACTATCAGTATCTTCTTTTTCCACGATGGCACAAATAGAAAGAAAGGTCTCTCTTATCCTCGGGTCAAGTAATGATGCCAGTGAGGCTTTGTTAAGTTGGCCCTTTCTCGCAAATTCAATCAACTTTTCCGGAGTGCCGACAAGTGCATCAAAATAATTGCGAGCCACTGCATCGTGTCTCAGCTCACGCATAAACGCCGACCCAGGTCTACCGACAAAATACATCTGTCTGTTTTCCAAATCAAACACATACTCAAGGCGCAAATCTTTATGGCCTGTACTATCTACGTCTATATTGTGGTCCGGGGTTACAAAACAAAAAATAGTGGCGCCCACTGACTCCTCCTAAAGCATTAACGAACTTGCTTATAAATACCACCAATTTAAGCGGGTGTCAATTTTTGTCATTTTGTGGTAAGATACTGACTACAATGAAAATTCCTAAATTCCCGATGCGGATAAATCAATATCTTGCTTGGCAAAAGCACTCTACCCGAAGGGGTGGAGACGAGCTTGTTCAAAAAAGGCAGGTGACTATTAACGGACGGTTTGCCGAACTCGGAGATAAAGTAAATGAAAAAGATGTCGTGGAGGTTTTAAAAAACAAGAAACCGAAAGGTTATCTTTATTTTGCCTACAACAAACCAGCCGGAGAAACAACAGATACGCCGATATTCCTTAATAAAGAAATATTTCCTCTCGGTCGACTAGACAAAGATTCAAATGGACTCATGCTTCTAACTAACGACGGACGTGTTACCGATCGGCTTTTAAACCCGGAGTATGCTCACGAAAAAGAATATATTGTCACCGTTCAAAAAAAATTAAGGCCTAATTTCAAACAAAAAATGGAGGCAGGAGTTGATATTGAGGGCTATCTGACAAGAAAATGCAGAGTTGAAATACTGAACGAATTTAAATTTGAAATTACTTTGACCGAAGGCAAAAAACATCAAATAAGGAGAATGTGTGTTGCTCTCCATAATCAAGTTAAGAACCTCAAGAGAACAAGGATAATGAACATAGAACTCGGTAACCTGCCGTCTGGCAGCCATAGAGCCATCGGGGGAAATGAGTTGGCCACTTTTTTAAAAGCTCTCGGACTTTAGTTTTTAATATTCATATTGTCCCAGACAGACCCTTATGAAATATTACAAAGTCTTTGGCAAATAATCTTTTAGACATAGTAGATATTGAATAGGTAATGAAGAATGCGCCCAAAATATCTATAGAATAGTGGAGATGTCCAAGGAGAAGACTCACGCCGAACAGAATTGAAGCCCCTAAAAATATAAGGCGAATTTTCTTGTTATCCCAAAATATTATTGCAAGAAGGAATGGCAACCCTGTGTGTCCTGAAAAGAAAAGTCCGCCTTGATTGCCTGCTCCCAATAAATTAATGAATGGGCCGGAATCAAGTAATGCTTGTGGATAGAACTGGGCAATATGGGTTAAGCTCATAAAGACCGCTCTAACGGCTACGAATAAAGCCATACTTTTAAGAGTGAAAGGTATTGTCTGGGGCCTAATTGCCAAAAGACCAATCAAAAATAACATTAACAGTATCGGTCCATATACAACAATTAAATTAACATTGAATACTGGGGTGTTGCTGAGTATTAGGTCCGTTACCTGATTGTTGGCTGTCTTATTGGCATAATCATTGGCAAGATAACTAAACCAAAAACTAAAAGACAGTAAAACAATCGCCCAGATTACAGACGGAAGAAATTGACGACTCAAATAGATATTATTTTTTTTAACAACTTGGGAATTCATTTTATTTTCCCCAAATAAATCTACTGCAACTTGCCATCTATGAGTTTCTTAAATTCGTCAAAACCCAGTATGCCGTTCGTTTTTTTTCCATTAACGAAGAATGTCGGGGTAGAATTAATACCAAGCGCTTGAGCATCGGAACGGTCTTTAAGAATGGCATCTTTGAATTTCTCCTGACTGACCGCGTCGGTAAATGCTTTGATATCCAATCCGAGTTTTTGGGCATATCCAGTAAACACTTCTAAGGCTTTCGGGTTTCCTGACCACTCATTTTGGCCCTTATAAAGCATATCATGCATCTCCCAAAATTTTCCCTGAGCTCCCGCAGCTTCAGCTGCCTCTGAGGAAATCATGGCATTAGAGTGCTGGGGAAGCGGAAAATTCCTGTAAACAAAATTTACGTTCGGATTATTTTTGTATGCTTCAATAAGCTGTTGAACAATAGGATTGGCATATGCACAAGCCGGACATTGGTAATCGCCAAATTCAACAACATTAACCTTGGCATCTTTTGTGCCAGTCATATAACTTAACTGACCAATTAATAGATTGGTATCGGCAACAACAGGAGATCCGGTATTTGTTTTATAGATTAGAAACGCAAAAATGGCAAAAAATGTAATGCCGATACCCGAAATAATTTTAGTTTCTTTGGTCATATTATTTGTTTAAATTTTTGTGGATTAGCAGTGTGGCCGTAATAATAATAAACGAGAATAGGGACAAAAGAGGTATGTCAATAAAACCAAGCAATTGTACGTATCTGGTAACGCAGGATACCCCAAAAGTGCAGGGTAATAATCTCTCTGGGATAACACTATAATACAACAAATTTTGATAAAAAGCAATAGCCCCCCCTGCTACGCTTAGTGGCAACGCGTAATAATAAAAATTCTTGTCTTTTTTAATAATTCCGACACCTATAATCAAAACCAAGGGATACATGGCAATTCTTTGATACCAGCAAAGAACACAGGGAGTAAGACCTAAAATCTCGCCAAAATACAAACTTCCGGCCATTGAAGCCACAGCTATAATCCAAGCGATATATAACAAGTTATCTTTAAACAATTTGATCATAATAAATTATAAAAAATATCGTTTATCAATGTTTTTCATATAATTTAATCCTAACATTTTTTGATTAAATTTTCCAGAAAATGTCCTATTTTTGGGCGTGCATTATAAAGCACGGCAGAACATTACGAAGTTCAAATTGAGTGTCTACCGAATCCGCATTAAAGTGTTTTTTGAGTAAACTAAGCATGAGCCGGGAATACTGATGAAAAACTATAAACCTACCACCATCATTGAGCATCTCAAAGGTGTTATGGACGACCTTTTCTCTATCAATTGGCTTAAGCATTGAAAAAGGAATGCTTGAAACTACCAAATCAATAGTTTCCTTATGGTGACGTTGTAGTTCCCTTGAAACATTTTGGACCGTTCCCTTAATAACTCTAAGTCGCGGGTCTCCAATTTTTTTCAAAATTTTCAAGAATTTAGGGTTTGATTCGACGGCAATTAATTGTCCGTTTTTGGGCATCCTTTTTAATAACTCTCTAGTCATGACACCATCACCCGGACCATACTCAACAACCCGATGCATCGGTTGGTTTTCAAAATCCCGCACTACAGCCTTCACCACATATTTTGAGCTTCGAGCTATTGCACCTATTTGGCGGTCAAATAGGGCAACTTTAAAAAATTTTAATTGTTTCAACATATATTAAACAATTCGTAAACATAGCATACGACATCAGTTGGCGCAAATAAAAATCCCATCATATAATGTATTCAGCAAGGAGGTGGTTATGTGAATACGTTAAATAATAACAAGGCAGGGCTTGCCATGGGCGGTTTATTAGCGATATGGCACGCTTTCTGGTCATTATTAGTATTAGCAGGATTAGCACAGTCTCTTTTAGACCTCATCTTTCGATTACACTTTTTAAATCATTCTTTTGTAGTTCAGGCATTCTCTCTCAAAAAAGCGGGAGGATTAATTGTGATTACTGCAATAATCGGATACATCTTTGGATGGATTTATGCTTGGGTGTGGAATATGCTCCATAAACAGTAATAATTGCCGGTAAAACAAAAATCCCGCCATGGCGGGATTTTTGTTTACGACTGGTTGAGAGTTTCCTTACCGGCTTCTTTAAGTAATCCCTCTAAAAATGCCGCCACAGAATCCTCTCCTTCAAAATCTTCCTCTATGACATTCGGGTCGTCTTCGAAAGGAGTACTGCCTATTAGTTTATGATAGCATCTATATCGCTGATAGTCCGGATGATTTTTCTTAATCTTTTGCGCAAAAGTAACTAATTTCTCATTAAACTCCACTATGTCCATTCTATTTTGGGCATCTTCCAAAAGCCGGTCAATCTTATCTATCACCGATTCGGGAGAAGAAGGGATTTGTTTTATTTTTTCATCCATTGTGTTTTAATCATATCATAAAATCGGATTAAACAAATATCCTGCCAGTCCATGGAGATATTGACAATAATATCAATTTAGTGTAATCTATTCAATGTACGTCAACCAAGGAGGACAGAGTGTGCAAAGAATGCCATAGCAAAACAGATCCAATCAAAGAAGCTGCCGAAATTCTTGGCCACACCCCAGAACATCGAGCAACTGGCATGATTGACAGCTGCAATTGTTCATGCGGATGGAAAAGTAGTGAATCCTTCGACGGCGCCGAATACGCCTTTGACGAGTGGATTAAGCACGCCCAGGCAGTTATCGCCAGAGCTTGAGCCCTTAGGGGCTCTTTTTTTATTTTAGGATGTTGGGTGGCGTTCTGCCTTCCAATGCTTCAATAATATTAGTCGCGGCAAGTTCTGACATTTTCGCCCTTGTTTCTTCAGTGGCAGAGGCAATATGGGGCGTCAAAATTACATTATCCAAACTTAATAAACCCGGCGTAACTTTCGGCTCAAATTCAAAAACATCAATAGCAGCCCCGGCAATTGTTTTGGTGTTCAGCGCCTCCGCCAAAGCTATTTCGTCTATAACTGGACCGCGAGAAGTATTGACTATATAGGCTGTCGGCTTCATAAGTTTGAATTGAGTCTCTCCTATCAGATGGTGGGTTTGGGGAATAAGCGGAACATGAATACTGACAAAATCTGCTTCTTGCAAAAGACCATCAATTTTCTCACAAAAGACGGCACCGTATATTTTTTCAAATTCTTCATTTCTCTTAACATCGTAATAAATAACTTTCATATCAAACCCCTTAACCGCGTGAAACGCCACGCGGGTGCCAATTCTTCCCAACCCGACTATTCCTAATGTTTTTCGGGATAAATCAGAACCCAAAAGAAGCATCGGGGCCCAACCTTCATATTTGCTTGCCCGGACAAATTTATCGGCCTCAACCACGCGATGGGCAATAGCCAGCATCAGAGCGAAGGTATGCTCGGCAACAGTATCAGTCAAAACATCCGGCGTATTGGTTATCATAATTCCCAATTCTTTAGCTTTTTCTCTATCAATATTGTCAAAACCAACCGCATAATTGGCAAAAATCTTAACTGACGGCCGAGACGCTTCAAGAACATCAGCGTCTATCTTGTCGGTCAAAAGGCAAAGCACAGCATCATAATTTTGGCCCTTAATGAAATCGAGGAGTTCTTCTTTGGAAAGCACACGGTCTTCCGGACTAACAATAACTTCATAACCACGCGAACTTAGAAGGTCAATGCCCGACTTGGGAATCATTCTTGTTATAAATATTTTTGGCATATTTTAATTTTTACTTATCAATATTATATCACGCTCAACAAGATAGCACTACCAATAATTTATGGCATCAATTTTTTGACTAAGCGGCCAAAAAAAATAACCTGGCGACAATGAACCGATGAGGTACCCGAGAACAAGAAAGAGGTAGAAACTTAATACAGTATCTCTCTATTTTAATTTTAAAACTAACCGAGTGCAAGTAATCAAAAACCCCTCAAGGGGCTTTTTGATTAGTCTAAAAACGTGAGAGCTTTACCTCGTTTATCCGCACGGCCAGTTCGGCCAATGCGATGGACATAGTCGTCGTATGTTGCAGGTAAATCATAGTTAATTACGTGGCTGACATCGGCGATATCGAGGCCTCGAGCGGCAACATCTGTCGCGACCAATACCTGAACATAGCTGTTTTTGAATAGGTTAAGCGCTTTTTGGCGTTGAGACTGGGTCTTGTTGCCATGAATAGATTCAGACTTAAATCCACGCTGAGCAAGGTTCCTTGAAAGGCGTTCTACGCCATGCTTAGTTCTTCCGAAAATAAGCACCTTGCAGAATTCCGCCTTTTTTGACAATAAATCATGAAGAACTTCTACTTTATCTTTGCCATCCATACGGACAATATCCTGCTCCACATTCTTTGCGGTGTCTCTCGTTTTAACAGAAATTTTGACCGGTTCATGAAGAAATTCATAAATAAGGTTATCTATATCACGCGAAAGAGTAGCTGAAAAGAAAAGAGTCTGTCTTTCTTTTGGCATTCCGGCCATTACAAAACGCATGTCATTAATGAATCCCATATCAAGCATTCTGTCTGCTTCGTCCAAAACAATAGTCCTGAATTCTGAAAGGCGTATAAATCCATGTTCAATATGGTCTTTCAAACGTCCCGGGGTTCCGATTATGAAGTTGTATTGATTTCTCAATTGCGATATTTGGCGGCCCATGCTGGCTCCTCCCACACAACAAACCGAGAAGATTCTCATTCCGCGCGTAAATCCCTGCAATTCACTTTCTATTTGTAACGCAAGTTCACGTGTTGGAACGACAATTAAAACCTGCTCTCTGCGGTTCAGGATAACTTTGTTTATTAACGGTATTAAGAACGCGGCGGTTTTTCCGGTACCGGTATTGGCGATTCCGACAACATCTGAACCGTTCAGAACGTGAGCAATGGCTCGGTCCTGAATCGGAGTCGGGGTAATGTAACCCTTGGACGCAATCGCTTTCTTTATTAACGGGTCAACATTAAAATCCTGAAAATTATGTTCAGGAATAAAATGTTCCACTTCTTCGGTGATGACCGCTTTGTTGACGAACCGTGCCGGATCAATATGTTCGCCCTGATTTCTTCCGCCACCAAAACGCGAAGAATTTCCTCCTCTTTTGAATGCCGGCCTGCCGGAAGATCGTGTTTTGAATCCTCTGTTGCTGAAATTTCTTATAGACATGCTTTTTCTAACCTGGGTAAAACCCAATTCCGATCAATATTAAAGCGACCAGTATAGTCTCGTGAGTTTTTAGAAAAAGTTGACCCCGTAAAACTGGCGTCACGGGGTCTGCGGACGTGATTGCCTTGGGCAATTTTACGTCCTTGAGAACTTTGCCGTAGAGTGTTATTACTCTATAAAACCCGAGGAGATTTAGTTATATTCTAAGTATATATGAAAACGTCCTTTCTGTCAACTAAACTTTATTCTGTAGTTTTACCGTCAAAATGCTCTTCGGTGGCTTCGGCAATTTCTTTGGTGGTATGAATTGTGCCGTCTTTATGGTTGGGTGGAGAATAGACAGTATAGAGCTTCATTTCTTCTGTTTCGGAGGTATTTACAATATTATGTTTAGTCCCAGCAGGAACCACAACACAAAAACCGTCAGCCAATTCATACTCAACATCATTCAAAACAGTTTTACCTTGTCCTTTCTCCACTCTAATAAATTGATCCAACTGATGGACCTCCTCGCCTATCTCTTCTTTGGGAAGCAAAGACATAACTACCAACTGGCTGTTTTTAGCGGTATATAAAACCTTCCTAAAATTTTTATTCTCTAACGAGTCCTTTTCAATATTTGTTACGTATCCCATATTTTTATTTATTAAGCTTAATTGTTTTTTCGGTGATTTGATTTTTATTTATCTCTATACGTTCTGTGGTAGTTGGCGACCCATAATCTTTTATAAAAGTAGTGTCATTAAAATAAACCACGTAGAAGCCGGAGGGAATACCATCGAACTCGGCTACACCGTTTTTGTCAGTATATTTCATATAGTATTCGGTGGCACCCGGTTTTATACCAAGATTAACTTCCAAATCTTTAGCGGGTATGCCAGTACTTGTTAAAATCGCTATCTTTAACGAACCACTATCAGAAGTTTGCGTAAATTGCTCGCATACATTTCTCTCTGTATTACAGAGTACTGCCCTGCGTTGTCCTGGAATCATATTTTTTGATGAATTAAAAAATTTAAAAGCAATATAGCCCGCAACGATTACCACGAAAATAATAATGAGTCCAAAAATAAATTTTTTCATATTATTGAGCCATCCACCCGCCATCTACATATACCGTAGAGCCAGTTATATAACTCGCCTCTTCCGATGCTAAAAAGACAACCACCGCCGAGACCTCCTCTGCCCGGCCGACACGTTTTAATGGAACTCCCGTATTTATCATATCTTGTGTTTCCTTGTCTATTTCCTGGCCCGGCTCGCGCATCATCGGCGTATCAATAGCACCGGGCGCAATGGCATTAACGTTTATACCCAAAGGCGCCAATTCAATTGCTAATGTCTCGGTCATACCGATAATTCCACCTTTGGAAGCCGTGTAGTGCGCACCGCCCGCAAATCCTACCCCAACTCCGCCGGAAGCGATAGAAGCAATATTGACTATACGACCCCATTTATTTTTTGCCATCTCCTTGGCCGCTCTTTGAGCGCAAAAAAATTCTCCTTTAAGATTAATATCAATAGTCTTGTCCCAATCTTCCTCGGTTAATTCAAGTGCGGCTTTTGGAGCAAAGATTCCCGCATTATTAACCAAAATATCCAATCGTCCGAACTGTTTAACAACTTCATCAAAAACAGCATCAATATCGGTTTTATTGGAAACATCCATTTTAAAAGCTACCGCCTCGCCGCCCATGGCTTTAATCTCATCTACTACTCGCTGACACTCGTCCTGATTAATGTCGGTTACTACCACCTTTGCGCCTTGTCTTGCTAAAGCTAAAGCATGGGATTTGCCCATTCCCTGGCGCGCACCGGTAACTAACGCTATTTTATCTTTGAGTTCAAACATATATTTAGTTAATTATTTGTTTAATCTAATTATACACTATTATTTTATACCGAGCTACGCCTACTTTTAAAAAGACGTGCAGAATTAATCAGGGGCAGAAAATCTGTGGCAAAATTATAGAATGCCGCTAACGCCGGGCTCAAAAATCCCAAAAAAACTAGAGCAAATCCGAAAACGTTGGATAAAACCCAAAGTCCCATATCTCCACGAATTACCGACATGGTTTTTCTGCTCAATAAAATAATCTCCGGTAACAAATTTAGTTTATCAGTCAAAATTATTACGTCAGCTGCTTCAATCGTTACCGCCGTACCTGCCCCTCCCATGCCTATCCCTATATCAGCTCTTGCTAAAGCAGGCGTATCATTTATACCATCTCCAACCATGGCTACCGTATCTTTAGAATTTAGTAGTTTTTCTAGTTCGGTTACTTTGGTTTCAGGTTTCATTTCAGATCTTACTTCCGTGATTCCCATTTCATGCCCAACATTATCCGCAACATTTTTTGCATCTCCAGTAAACATTGCTATACGCTTAACTCCGATATTTTTAAGTCTGGCGATGCTTTCTTTTGCTTCAGCTTTGGGTAAATCTTTCACAAGAATATAACCTATCACTTTTTTATCTAAAACCACGGCGTTAATGGCGGCATTTTCCTGTTCTGCCAGAGTTTTCATCTCATCAATGATAACCACCGCATCGGATACTTCTTTGTTTAATAAAATATCGGCATTACCGGTGAAAATTTCCTGCGAGTGATAAATAACCGAAACACCCATTCCGCGAATAGCTGAAAAAGAATCCGGATCAGGAATATCTCCGACCCGGCTTAACGCTTCTTTATAAATTGCCCGACCGACCGGATGGTGGGACAATTTATCTGCAATTCCAGCTAATGTCCAGAATTCTTTTTCTGAAATATTGTTTTTAAGAACAACTTTATCTATACGCAAATCTCCATAAGTAAGAGTGCCGGTTTTATCAACGACAATCGTGTTTACTTTGGATAAAACATCTATCCATTCCCCACCTTTAATTATAACTCCCCATTTTGCCGCTTTCCCGATAGCCGCAGTCATTGCCAAAGGTATTGCTACCGCCATATCATCAGCGCACGCAACCAAAAAGAGCGAGGCGGTCAGCAGAATATTGCGGGTTATAAAATAGGTCACAGCTCCCAAAATAAGAATTAGGGGCAGGAAAATTTTAGCAAATTTATCTGCTGTTTTTTCCGAACGAGATTTATGTTTTGACGCCTCCTGAATAAGAGAGGCAATGCGCTCAAGCGTAGAATCCTTACCAATTCTCGTTGCTTTTATCTTTATCGTTCCAGCTAAACTAATAGTTGAACCTAAAACCTCATCGCCAATGTTTTTTTTGACAGGCACCGATTCACCGGTGACAAGCGCTTCGTTTATCGTCGCTTCTCCGAAAATTATCACCCCGTCAGCAGGAATCTGAAGTCCTTCGCGAACAATAAGAATGTCTCCTGTTTTAATATCTTCCGTATGAACTTCTTCTATTATTTCTCCTACTTCCCGGAATGCTTTAATTGGTTTAAGGCGCAACAATTCTTCTACTGCCCGATTCTTTCTGGATATAAGCTGCCAGTCAAGAACATACGCAAAAAGAAGCATTAATATAATGAATGCGGAGGAATAAATCTCGCCTGCGGCAAAAGAAATCGTTAATGCAAACGCATTGAACGAATCTATTGTAATTTTTCCTTTCAGTAGCGGGTAGATTCCGTTAGCTAAAGGCATAAGTGCCCCTATTGCAATTATACCGAGCAGTATGTTTTGATAGCCCCCAAAATAATCAAGCGCCAATCCGGCCAAAACAGCCACCGCCAGAACATATTCTCTGGTAGGAGATTGAAATATTTTTTTCAGCATTCGATTGTGGACAACCCTATTTTACGCGTTTTTGAAGGAAAGAATCCAGTCCCCAAAAAGTACCCGCGTTTGAGGCAATAAGAACAAGGAAGACAAGTATAAATATTACATGTTCATCTACTAAAAATGAATTTGGCCCTACATAAGGAAATTGCATAATAGGGAAATAATATAAAATCATAAGAAGTACCCCCCCCAAAGATGCCCACCTCACTAATAAACCAGCAATAAGAGCCAAGCCGACAAGAGTAAGGCCCCATTCGTTAACAAAATTAACCCAACCAAGATTGCCCGCGCTTGCGAACCAACGAAAAAGTTCGGGGAACGTCTTAGCGCTATTCAAATATCCCGCAGCCGACCAACTGGGATTTAAAACCTTAGTTATTCCGGCGTAAAAAAATAGTACGCCCAAACCGACCCTCGACAAAAACACCGCCATTTTTAGTTGATTGTTCATCCCGCACTTATCGAGCATTGGGCTTTCCTATGCAGCCACTTTAGATGCACAATCCTCGATTATTTAATAACTCATTATATCCCACATCTTTGACGACGCCTCCTATTGTGCTGCATATGCTCGCATAAGTGCGGGATTCATGACTTAATTTTAACACAAAAAAGGGGACTGAAAACCGAGGCTGTGGACAAAGTCCATGAAATCTCTCTTTGTTTGGAAAAGGTTAAATTCTGTGTTAAAATTATGCAATTGCGGGGTCGTCTAATGGTAGGACAGCGGCCTTTGAAGCCGTTTATCTTGGTCCGAATCCAAGCCCCGCAGCACGTGAAAACTAACCCCAAAATAAATATCGTTCTCAGAGATATCTGGTTTTTTGTTATTCTTATAGCGCTTTACTTGTATTTTTTTGAAAGAGGATTTATCGAGAGCCAAATAATCAGGGTGGCCGACGCTCCATTAGCGGTGCGTTATTGGATTTACTTCGGTTTGGGAGCTCTGCGCGGATTCACTCTTATTCCCGTAACCTACCTAATAATATTAGGCCTCCTATTCCTTCCTTTAAAACCGCTTTTTCTTCTGACCATGGCCGGGGTTATAGTTTCTTCCACAATTATTTATTATTTTTCAGAACTTGTTCATTTAAGCGAATATTTTGAGCGCAAATATCCCAAACAGATAGCCAAATTAAAATCAGTAATTGAAAAAAACGAATTACCCATTGTAACCTTTTGGAGTATGTTGCCTTTCGCTCCAACCGATGTCATGTGCTATGTTTGTGGCTCACTGAAAATAGATATAAAAAAATTCCTTCTGGGAGTGACCGTCGGGGAAGGAATAACTTGCGCATTGTACATATTTTTCGGAAAAGAAATAATGCAATTTCTTTTGCGTTTAATTTAACAAATGGATATTTTACTTCAATCAACCAGTTTTTCGAATATGGTTCAGTGGACATTAGTTCATGGGTATTGGCTTATGTTGATAGCGATGATAATTGAAGGGCCAATTGTCACCTCAGCAGCAGCATTCGCTACAGTATCTGGATACTTTAATTTATATTATATTTTCATTCTTTCTCTCCTCGGAGATCTAATAGGAGATATCGTTTATTACGCCATGGGCTACTGGGGAAGAATGAAATTGGTGGAACGTTTCGGCCACAAGTTTGGATTATCCAAAGAGCGTCTGGAAAAAATTGATGGGCTACTCAATAATCACCCCATCAAAACCTTAACAGCCATAAAACTAAATCCCCTAACCCCTCTACCTGGATTAATGCTCGTTGGAGCATCAAAAATGCCCCTAAAAAAATATGTGGTAATTTCCTTAGCTGTTACCATGCCTAAATCAATTTTATTCATTGTAATGGGCTACTATTTTGGTAATCTATATGATGTAATTGCTTACTACGGTAATTTCGGATTTGCAATCGCTTTAATAGTTGTATTGGGTTTTGTCGCTCTCCGCATTTACAGAAAAATTTCTTACCGCATTGCCAATAAAATAGAAAAAATTTAAATTAATTAAACCTAAAATGCCTAAAATAGTAATCGTAACCGACACGTGGAGTGACAGTATTAATGGCGTAGTTACAAGTCTTTTGCAGGCTAAAAAATCCCTGGAACTAAAAGGTTTTCAAGTAAAAGTAATCCACCCCGGAGAATTTAAAACCGTTCCTCTGCCGACTTATTCTGAAATCAAACTTTCTCTTCTGACACGGAAACAGATGGAGGACATTCTTCAAAAAGAAAAACCCGACTATATCCACATCGCCACAGAAGGACCATTGGGGCTTGCGGCAAGAATGGTATGCACAAAAAATAACTGGAAATTTACTTCATACTACTATACCCAGTTGCCCGAATATATTCAGATTAGACTGGGAACTTTCAAGGACCTGGCTTATAAATATTTAAGGTGGTTTCACAACGCCAGCCAAAGAACTCTTGTAACCACAGCCTCTTTGGAAAAAACCCTAAAAGATAACGGCTTCAAACATCTGGCGATTTTACCATTAGGCGTAGATACTAATTTATTTAAAAAAAATCTGAACGCCACAATCCCCGCAAACCTCAAAAAACCGATCTTTGTTTATTTAGGAAGACTTGCATCGGAAAAGAATCTGGGAGCCTTTTTAAACTGTGCCCTTCCCGGCTCAAAACTCATTATCGGAGACGGGCCAAGCAGACAATTGCTTGAACAAGATTTTGCCGGTCAGGCAAAATTTGTCGGATATAAAACGGGCCAGGAACTCGTGGATTTGCTTTCTATTTGCGATGTTTTTGTGCTTCCGTCTAGAACCGAAACTTTTTGCATTGCCATGCTTGAAGCTTTGGCCTGTGGTCTTCCTGTAGCTGCTTTTAATGAACCGGGACCGCGAGATGTTCTAACCCAGGAAGTAGACGGGTACATGGGAGAGGATTTACAGAATAACGCGATAAAATGCCTAGAATTGAACCGGGGAAAGTGCAGAGAAAAAGCTCTTAAATATTCTTCCGACAACTGGTCCAATAATTTATTAGCCAACTTGGTGCCGACCAAAACTCCTTAAACCTTCAGGGAGATCATTGAGACAATCTGCCTGATTAAACCGGTTACTCCCAAGAAATAGATAATTTCCATTGTCATTTTAAAATCTCTAATAGCTCCGCGCAAGAAACCAACTTTACCTGATTTTCTAGTTATTCCTACCTTATCCCACTTAACAACCTTAATCCGCATCTTTTTGTGAATTATTATTTTGTTTAGAAAACTCTCCAATTCAAATCCTCGTAATTTGTCGAGCATGTCAAGATTTTCAATAATATTTTTATCAAAAACCCGCTCACCCGAAACAAAATCTAAGCCCAATAATTTATAGAGGGGCAGACTATTTTTACGCAAACTAATACTTATGTCCGCCTTGTTTTCTAAAACTGGCTTGATGAGAGCCGTAATACTATCCCCATCTAATCCAACCAAATCAGCGTCAAGCATGATAACCAAATTATTTTTGGCTTTTTTAAAACCCATCATGACTGCATGGCTTTTCCCCCTATTTTGCGAATAAGAAATCAATTCTATTCCTTTTACCTCTTTGAGTACGAATTCGGTGTCATCAGAAGAACCGTCATTAACAACTATCACCTCGTCTACATTTTCATGTCCTAAAACGGCATTTATTACACTGAGCACCCTCCGACCCTCATTGTAAGCCGGAATAATGCAAGAAATATTCGATTGAGTATTTTTATCTGAATTCACTACGGTTGTAATAACTCCAACACCGCCAGTTCCAGAGGCAATTGAACCACGGGAGAAGTTTTAATTTCGTTCCGGGCCGAGGTAAAAAGATTTATCATTTTTATTAGTTTAGCTCCGTCAATCTGCCAGTTTTGAATTGATTCTTCTCCCATCGCTATTAAAGTCGCCGGGTTTATTTTAAACATTAAAACTTTCCTTAGATATTCAATGAAATCCTTTGTGAAATGTTCCAGGTCCACTCCTGATTCGTGAATCTTCTGAATAAACTTGATAGCCGAAATCTTATCGTCAGCAACAAGATAACCCATAAATTCGGGGTGATATTTGAACGGAACCAATCCGAGAGCATCATTCACTTCGTCAACGGTTATTTTGCCTTGATACGAACGAAGTTTGGAAAGAGAAACTTCGGCATCTCGAAGCGCGCCATCTGAAGAAACGGCAATCGCTTTCAAACCCTCATCTTCCATGTTAATCTTTTCGGCTTTGGCCACTTCTTTAAGTTTTGTAAAAATCTGAATAGGGGTTAGGCGCCTGAAATCAAATCTCTGGACGCGAGAAAGAACCGTCGGCAAAATTTTGTGCGGTTCAGTAGTGGCAAGAATAAAAACAACATGGCCTGGCGGTTCTTCAAGAATCTTCAGCAACGCATTAAATGCGTCTTTAGTAAGCATGTGTACCTCGTCAATAACAAAAACCTTATACCCTCCGCTCGGAGCGGCAACCAAAGCCGATTCTTTAAGATTTCTTATCTCGTCTATGCCACGGTTTGAAGCAGCATCTATCTCTATCAGGTCCATGGAACGGCCTTCGTTGGTGGTAGTACAGCTTGGGCAGGAATTATCAGGGTCACCGTCCTTACCACGCTTGGCACAATTTAAAGCTTTAGCAAAAATTCTCGCAAGAGTTGTTTTCCCCGTCCCTCTTGGTCCGGTAAATAAATAAGCATGGCCTATCCGGCCAGTTGATAATGCTCCTTTCAGTGTCTTAACTACATGTTCCTGCCCGACAACTTGAGCAAATGTCTGCGGTCTATATTTCCGATATAACATGACTATACTTTACATAATTTTTTTTATTTTTACAATCGCTCCGCCCAGCACCTTATTTCAGCCCGTTACGATTGCTCCAGCGGCAATCTCCACTTGTCCTCACCACGGCGGATTCTTCTGTCGTCTCATACTATTTTTAGATTATCATGCTCATCTGACAGAAAGCCTAAACCTTGAATATGTTTTATAACCTACTCCTTCAGAACACCAAGCCCGCCTGTTCGGACGGGCTTCAATAAGATGCTGGGCTGCGCTTTATTTTTTACAAGGCTTAACCTTGCAGGCAAACAATAATGTGTCGGAGTTAACTTATAAAAAGCATACGCCCTCCGTCGATTGCTTTGGTGACAGATGATGATTTGTAATATTAATTCAAATTTTAAAAAAATAAAAAAACCCCGCTTGATACGAGGCGGGGACCGGAATTACTCCAACCAACCCAGATCTTTCAGCGCCTGACACTCATCACAAAGCTTTTTGGGCGGGGTGATATAGCTTTCTGGTTTAGTATCAGCCAGTCCATCACAACTCTTGCAGTAAAAGTACATCGGCGAACCAGCACAAAGAGCAGCATTGTCAATCTTTTTTTCCTTGGCATTCTCCCTACGTCTCTTAGCAAAGGCTTTCAAAGCAAAGTCTCTACCCTTTGTGGTTGCCAGTGCGGCCATGTTTGAAACCTTCTAAAGAATAAGTTTATGACCGAGTGTATCTATAACACACCGACACCGAATTTGTCAATACTAAGAGTTTAAGCGAAGCTCGACACTTTATTTCAGATGAGCTTGGCTTTCTATTGCCAACCATCACCTAAAACCTAAGCAGCTAGCAGAGGGAAACACTTTTTACAAAATTAGTAAATTTTTAAAAAGGTGTCCCCCTCTGTACGTGTAGAGGTTGTGAGGTGTTGTTGAAATAAAGTGCCAGACCGGAGCGTTATTTTTTGAAAACCGCTATTTTAAACCCGACGAAACTGAAAACCAAAGCAACTGCAGAGCCGGCGACGACTCCAACATTGGCCCACTGATGAGCGTCCATGCCGGCGAGAGGACGAATGTAGTTAACAATAAACGAAGCAACGGCAACATTGATGACAAAGGCAACAATGGTAACCGCAAAAAATTTGACAAACTCCTGTCCACCGCCTTGATTATTATTAGACCGAAATGTCCAGTATTTATTCCAAACATAGCTTGATAGTATACCGGCCATAAAAGAAATACCTGAAATAACTGAATAACCTATTCCGGATGTGTAATTAGTAATTGAGAGGAGAATATTTAATACTCCTGCCGTCACGGCAAAGTTAGTGAACCCAATGGCTGCAAATTTGCCGAATTGATTGAAGAAGTCCAGCCACTGGCCAAGAAGATATCCAAACAACACACCCAAAATCCACAGAATCGGCACAATTACCATTAGGGCTATCCACGGCAAGTTATAAAATTCAGGCGTCTTTAAAACTTCAAATATTCTCCACGCAATTATCCCCGCAATCAATCCAGTGAGTACCGCAAACCCTAAGTCCCGCTTAGTAAATTTTTGTAAAAAATTCATCGGTTTATTTTTTTATGAATCCACTTTGAGTCCATACTTCTGCCGCGACATTTCTTTTAACTGCGAACTCAATTCAGGGTTCGCTGTAGACGGCGGATCAATTTTAATATTAAACGGTCTTGCTGTCTGATTATTAATTAATAATTTAACGTAGCAATTGAAATTATCAATATTAAGAAGGTCTTGTGGACTAAAAACAGGGTCAAATTGGTTTTTCAAAAATTCAGCGTCATCGGCACCCACTCTGAACACGGCCATAGAGCCGACATTGCCAAATACGGCATCCCTTATCTTATCAACCAATTGTTTAATGAATTGGTTCGCAATAGTAAGATTCAGCCGGTATTTACGCGCTTCAGCTAAAATTGTAGAAATACTATCTGTTGTAAAATTTTGAAACTCATCAATATACAAATAGAAATCGGGTCTTTGTTCCTCGGGCGCATTTACACGAGACAAAGCGGCAATCAATATCTTGCCGACAATAATCATACCCAATAGACCGGCGTTGATATCCCCTATCCTGCCCTTTGAAAGATTGACCAGCAATATTTTTTTACTGTCCATCAGCTCGCGAAAATTAAAAGCGCTTTTTTGTTGGGAAAGAATCGGCCTTAAAAATTCATTGGCAATAAAGCCGTTAATTTTAGAAGTAATGTAGGGAGCCATGTTGGCCAAAGCGGCCTCACCACCGGCTTTCTCGGCTTCCAATTCCCAGAAATTTTTAATAATAGGATTTGTTTCTCTGGACAATTTATCCCGCCTATAAGCATCGTCGGTTAAAACGCGGGGAATATTAACTAAGGTCGGGATCTCGTTTGCATAATCGTCCATTAAAAGAAGCATCGCGTTCCTGAAATACTGGTCAAACATCGGTCCCATTGTTTCCGCCAAAAATAATTTCTGAAAAATCCCCAAAATCTCGTTGACGATAAAAGTTTTCTGTTCCGGGAAATTTGGGTCAAATTCAAGCATATTCAAACCAAGGGGCCTCGCCACATCGGCCGGGTCAAAAATCATCACATCACCCACTCTCTCCGGCGGTATAAGGCCTAAAATTCTTTCAATGGCGGTACCATGAGGGTCAATAAAAGCCACTCCGTCGCCATTTAAAATATCCTGGTAAATCATATTCTCCATCAAGGTTGATTTGCCAGTTCCGGTTTGCCCTAACAAATAGAAGTGTCTTCTACGGTCACCTTTAGTCATTCTTATCAAGCTTTCAATGCCTCTGAAAATGTTTTTGCCTAAAATAATTCCCTCTTGCGATAAATTAGGAGGTGGCTCCGAAGGTTTTGATTTAAGAAATTTTATTCTGGGCGCAAGCGTAGTGCCTAATGGAAAATGAAATAGGCTGGTTACCTCTTCGCTGGACAAAAGAGCCGTCTGGGAATTATCAAAGAGACGGAAAGAAAAATTGAACAAAAGCTTTTCAAGGGCGCTTCCAGTAATCTTGGAGAGTTGCAAACTATTCATCTCATTGGACGAAAACTGGACAAAAGCGCCGGACAAGTCGTTAAGCAACTGGCCAGCCCTGGCTTCGTTGTCTGCGGAAACTATTATTCTTATGTTTGCATCAAACAACGACTTAGAAGCTTTACTCTGAATTCCCTTAACAACCTCCTCTTCAAAAGGCGTTATAGATTTAGGCAATTCCGGTTGCTGTTCCCCTGGCTTTAATTTTTTTGGAGGATTTTTGGCCAAAGATAATGCCTTGGAAAAATTAAATCCTGATTGCATTTCTTTAGCGGTCTTTTGGGCTAATTTTCTTAAATTGTCCTGGTGCGTAGGTCTGATTAGTATTTGAATAGCCGCTCCTTCGCCTTCTTTCTGAAGTTTGGAAAGAGCAGTCGCTAATCCGCCAAGCGGATCAGCTTGAAGTGTTTGATATGTTTTAAACGGTAAAATTGGGTTGTTTTTTAATTTTAAATACGCTCCCAAAGAAACCCCCTGAGGATTGAAAATATTGTAGTCTTTTATCCTCTCCACTTGAGCTGTAGGGAAAAATCCATTGACCTGCTTTTCAAAAATCTGTTCATAACTTCTTGGTACCGCCATATAAAAATGTATCTCCTCGCCAATGTGATGAACGCCCATTTCCAAAGAGATATATGGCTCTCCATACAAAAACTTGTTCCACCCTTTTGCGTGGAGGTTAGTAAACGACGAGTAAAGCTGTTCCATCACTGAGATTATCTCTTTTTCAGGTTGCTGACTCTGGGATGCAAGATTTTCCCGTGGCACAGTAATCAGAAATAAAGACATATTCAAGGCTCTGGCAATACTGCCTTTAGTCCTGAATGAACCAACTACTACTAATCCGGCAATAAATATTATTGCCAAAACTACAAGATAGATTATCAGAAGAAATAATGACACTAAATAAAATTTAACAATTACCAATTGTCATTTTCCAATGATTTACCATTTAATCATTGGACCATTTCTGAAATGGATAAATGAATCAATGTTAATTTAATGGAAATTGGTAAATGATAAATGGAAATTAATTTATAGGATCAACTTTTTTTCTCTCTAAAAGCGTATCGTATAACTGGTCAACCAAAACATCATGAAAAGCGTCAATCAGAGCCGGATTTTTAGAATTAACAGCCTCTCTTATTCCTTGCTCCAAACTATTTTGAAAAACGTGATTAACGAGCTCTTGGATTTTGTCTTTTAATTCAGGCAGGACGGAGCCGGTGTCATCGGTCTGTGACTGCGGTGCCGGTTTGGGAATATAAGCGGGAGCATGCTGTTGAATTTTCTCGCCGATAACTTCTCTCAAAATTTCTTTATCGGGCAGTAATTCCTTTTGTTCCGGCTGTTGCTCTAAATTCGCCTTCTTTTCTTGAAGCTGTTTTTCCAGTTGGGCTATTTCCTGTTCAATTGTCGCTCCTGATTCTGGCATAGTTTAATAATACCATATTTTTTATAGCACCGCACAACCTCTATACATACGGAGGGAGACGCCTTTTAAAAAATTTACTAATTTTGTAAAAAGTGTCTCCCTCCGCTGGTTGCTTAGGTCATTAAATGACGATTGGCAATAAAAAGTCAAATTAACTAAGAGTTTATTTGAAAATCAAAAAACCGCCTCGGGAGAGCGGGAACCAAGATTTATGGTTCCCGCTCTCCGTTGGCGATTGCGCGCGACACGAGGTTAGCTTACGGCTTACTTGCTTGGCGTAATCACAGGGATCACGCTCTGTGGCCCCGTTACGCTCAAGTGGTACTCCCACAGAACGTAAGAGTAGCCGGGGTAGGTCACCCTTTCCACCTTGCTGGTGGGAACGCGGCCGACAACCTTCCGGATACTGCTCGGAGGCAGACTTGTGTTCTCTCGGACCAGGGGCATGCCCCGACTGTCCGAGAGCGGAGCGGTGATCGACGCCCGTGGAAGATTGCGGTCCGCGAAGTCAAACACCCGAACCGGCGTGCCGCTGCCCTTCATCGTCGCCTTGTAGGTGTACGCAAGAGCATACACCTTGCCGACCTCGATGCCATCTTCTTTTTGAAGCCCTCGGAATAGGATGACCCCGAAAATTGTGAGAGCGAGAGCGACAAAGCAAACTGCGAAAATGACGTACTGAGTAAACATTCGACTTGTTTTCATTTCCCATCCTCCTCGCCCCGGAATTGAGGCTATTTAGTTGTCAATATACTAATTATAGCACATAAAACGCTAATCTGTCAACGTAGGTCAGAAGGTTTCAAAAATTGCGATTTGTTGATAAAGCTTTAACAAAACTCTGATAGAATAGGAGTATGCTAAAAACAAAAAAACAAGAACTCACCATCTTTTTAATTATCGTCGGCATTGCCTCTTTTTTCCGTCTTTATAATATAGACCAATCAATAATATTTTCAGCAACAGAGGGAATCCTGACCGTCGTCGGACTTTATCTTTTAACTAAAGAACTGTTTGAATGGCGTATTGCTGCTATTACCGCATACCTTATGGCAATTTCTTCTTGGCACGTAACTTTTTCCCGAAGCGGATTTATGTCTATAGTAATCCCTTTTGTCCTTGTTTATGCTTTTTATTTTCTCTGGAAGGGGTTGAAAGATAATCATCTACCCTATTTTGTCATAGCCGGTATTTTCGGCGGGCTTGGATTTTATACTGAAACCTCTTACCGCATAGCACCGTTTATCGCCATCCTATTGTTCGTCAATTACTGGTGGTATCTGAAAAAAGACTTTGACCACGCTAAATACGAATACGCCAAAACCAAACTACTTCAGGGCTTTGTCCTTCTTGCTTTGACGGCTTTTGTGGTTGCCTTGCCAGTCATAATCAATTTTTGGCAGCACGGAGATTTTTTCTCGCCGATTAAAATATCTTCTTCAAGCGTCGTGAAAACTTTGGGAATGTTCAATTTTTCCAGCTCCCCTCTACTCCCGTGGCCTATCGGAGTATTCTTTGTGGTGGGTTTTATAAATGAACTGATACACTGGCTAAAAAGAAAGCATGGCCATTTTTCAACTATTCACACATTTATGTTTGTCTGGTTTTTTGTAATGCTTATTCCCGGTTTTTTATCTATCGGCGCACCAAATGCATTACTAATCATTGGAACCCTGCCGGTAGTGATGATATTTACAGCCCGTGGAATCTGGTGGTTCTTTGATAAATTAAGTTCGTGGTACAAAATAAATGATCCCCACTCCATTCACGAAGCCCATGCTGTAACCGCATTGGTTATGATTGTTTTCCTCCTTTCTATCGGATTTATGGAATATTGGAGATATTTCAAATGAGAGAGTCTTTGCCCCCAAAAATAGTCGAAAAAGAACTGGAATTAAGCAAACAAAAGGTTGAAGAAAACCTTAAATATGCCAAAGATACTGGGCGTCTTTTAGAACAAGCTTACTGGGAAGCGGTAAAAAAGGGTTCTATTAAACATCACATAGAATCCAAAAAGGAAGTTCCCATTTCACCAATGGAATCGGATGAAATTTTTGACCCCGAAAAAGTGTTGGCAGAAATTAAGGAGATGCCCAAAGAAGAAAGGAAAGAGAAACTCCGAGAGTTCAAAGAAAAATTAGTTTACCAAAAAGAAGGGCTGGCCAGAACCCAAGAAGAACTAACAATTATAATCCGAGACAATCCTGATATAAGCTGGCCCGAATTATATGAAAAAGCTCTGAATCTATTACAAAAATATGGTGCTGATACACAAGAAAATAAAATTAAAGATATCTTGAGCAGGTATTATTTAAGACATCACGCCATAAAAGAAGCAAGGGATAAATTTCCAGATGAAAACAAACTTTTTGAAGCAATCTTTGGCCGGCCTCCCCGAGGAAAAATTGAAGTCATAGAAGGACCGGTTACGCTTTTTTTCAGATGCTATAATATAAAAGATTATGCTTTTATCAGTCAACAAACATTTTTAGCTTTTAGAGACCCGGGGTTTTTAGAAAGGAGGGCGGCAAGAGCAGAAGGAGGAGTAAGCATAAGCACATCTCTTATCCCAAACCTTGGAGGAACCATAATAGCAGAGAGAGTCAAAGGGAAATTCGGCGATTTCCAAAAGAAGCTATATATACACGAGGAACAGCATGCCATTAAAAGATTGTTTAACGAGAGGCCCGTCAGAAAATTTAAATCATACGAAGGCTCATCGATTGGAGATATAATTGAAAATATGATTAGAAATATGAGAATAAACCGAGAAAAAATAGCCGAGTTACAAGTTAAAGATGAAATACTTGCCTTCATGAAAGATGGGTATTGGAAACCAGAACAAATTTTCAATTTTTTAATAAAACCGGGGGAAAATGGCGGTTTGTATGATTATCTGTCAAATGAAAAAAAAGAACTGATTGCCCTTTATTCGAGGAACGAATCTCCTAACAAGAACAAGGAGTTGATAGAAACCGTTAAACAAGTTTTTGAAACTGAATATCACGAATTGATAAGAAATGGAATCCGCTCTTTTCAAGATTTAATAGATAATGGATATACACTGGAGCAAACCATAGCCCTGCTTAATGCCGAACCCTTAGCAAAATGGCCAAAGGTTGTAAGGAGGCTAACTAAAAAATAACCAACATGAAAACAAAATTAATAGCAATAACAATAATTGCCTCCGCTACAGCACTAGCAATTGCCAGCGTTTGGAATGACTCACCGGTTGTTGATGAAATACCTCACATAGGCGCTGGATATTCGTATATTGTCCAACATAGTTACCAATTTAATCCGGAACATCCGCCATTGGCCAAAGATCTTGCTGGACTTGCCATGTTAACACTAAATCTTGATCGTTCAGCATTCGGTAAAACTTATCAGAAAAATTGGCCTACTGATGTAAATGGCGAATGGAATTTCGGACGAACTTTAATTTTTAATTCTGATAATGACGCCATCACCCTTGTCCGCACTGCTAAATTGCCAATGTTGTTATTTTTCATTATCTCAGGTTGGTTGATATTTATTTGGACAAAAAAGATTTATGGCCCCAAAGCTGGACTCTTGGCTTTGTTTTTATTCTCATTTGCACCAACCATCATCACACACAGCCGATTAGTCACAACTGACATGGCAGCTCTTTTTGGAATTATTCTTTCAACTTATTTCTTTGTTCGCTATCTTGAAGACCAAACAAAGAAAAATTTTTGGTTAGCAGCAATTACTTTTGGAGTTGCTGAGCTAACAAAGTTCTCAACATTTCTTCTTATTCCCTATTTTGTTTTAGTGGGTATTGTTTGGGGTTATGCATATCACCACCACTTGCGCCACATGGTTCTTGGGGCATGGAAAAGTGTTCTTGTGATTATGGTAGGTTTTATTTTTATTGTCGGCCCCGTTTATCAACTACACATTCTTGGTGATACTCCTGAAAAACAAAAATCAGATTCCAAACTTGTTCTTGCTACTTATGGCAACCGAATTTTTGCTGACCCAGTAATCTGGGCTTCCGACAAACCCATCTTGCGACCATTTGCTCAATACGGATTAGGGTTGCTCATGGTCTTTCAAAGAAATGTGGGGGGTAATCAAACTTATTTCCTTGGTGAACTCTATCAACACGGAGTAAAACCATATTTCCCAATTGTCTATTTCATAAAAGAACCATTACCATTTTGGGGATTATTCTTAATTGCAATTATTGGTTTTCTAGCATACGCAAGACCGAGAGAACACAGATTACAAGAATGGGTTAAAAATCACTTCACTGAAGTCGCACTACTTCTATGGATACTAATTTATTGGGCTCTTAGTATTAACGCCAATGTTAATATTGGAATTCGACACTTAATTCCAGTCTATGGTTTTACCTACATTCTGTTGGCTGGTCTATTAGCTTTTGTATATGAAAAAATTAAAGCCAAAAAATTATACCTGACTGTTGTGGGTCTAATGTCTGCTTGGTTTCTTGCTGAAACTCTTATGGTGTTTCCTTATTATCTAACTTATTTTAATCAAGCTGCTGGCGGACCAGCTGGTGGTCACAAATATGTTGTTGACTCAAATCTTGATTGGGGTCAGGACTTAAAACGTTTAGCTGACTGGGTTGATACCAATAATATTAAAAAAATAAGCCTTGATTATTTCGGCTGGGCCGATCAGAACTATTACCTGGGAAAGAAATTTGATTGGATCCGTGGCGGCCAATATAAAAACGCTCAACAGTTCTTGACCGACAATCCAAACGGCGGTTACATTGCTGTTTCAGCCACCTTTTATCAAGAATCAACGGCCATAAACGGAAATAAGTATTACGCATGGCTTGAAGGATATAAACCAGTCATTGTCGTCGGCAACTCAATTTTTGTCTGGCATATCACTCAATAAAGAGGTGTTCGCGAAAAATATTTTAGACAAAAGAAAACAGGCCCGAAGGCCTGTGGAGGTGTCTTCACACACCTGCCGAAGCGGAGTACTTATACCGCGGACTCCTCCGCTACGTTTCCAACCGCTCATCTCCTCCGTTTCTTGCCGTTTTGTCCGCCGGAGCGCTTAGTTCCGGCAGACTGGTTGCAGAGAACCTCTTGTCGCTGGTAGCTTACAGGGGCCGCAGCCCTGTGCTGCCAAGGGACGGTTTGCACTGTGGTCCCCCCTGAATGCCGAGAAGTCTTAGACGGGAGGAGCGGTCGCCCCTCCCGAGTGGTTGTTAATCCCGCACATCGCGACAGGACCCGGTACCACCATTTTTCCGGAGGGTCGGAACGAGCGACGAGCGACTCCGCGCGAATTTTCTGCGGCGCGGAGCGCTCGTCGACTGGCCACCATTACGTCTGCCAAACGAGCTGGCTGAATTTCAAGCGTGCCCGAGGGGACCATAACGGTGGCGCACTTGCGGTGTGGCATCTGCCGCGGCTTTCCCCGCTGGCTCCACTCCCGCAATCGGCAGAGGGACTCGATTGTCGCGGATCACTGGCGATCGGAGCACCCTCCGAACCCTACCCGCAACTAACCCTCCCTACTGCCGATTTCATTGATCACGGTAGGAGGAATTGTTTTTCTTCCCCATCTACAACCTCGATACTTCGAGGGGTAGCGCGTCTGCGCCGTGATCTATCTTTTTGGCCATCATATAGATGGGCCCGAAAAAAACCAGTAAAATACTACTACCGAACTACCTTGAGCTCCTACAGAGTTCCTCGGCGGGCTTACGCACCGCCACGAAACCACTCCGAGAAATGGATGTCCTTACCCCTATTCCTTCTAGGCCAAATATTCTTACTTGAATGCCTGGATATTGAGATATTTACGAGGTATTTACTGGCTTTTTTCGGGCCCCTTTTACAAGGCCCTATGTAAAGAACTTAATGTTCTATAAGTATATCAGAGTCCAACAATAAAGTCAACCCCGCCGTTGGGAAGCCCCAATACTATGGACCATACGCAGTGCATGCTAAAAATAGTAGGGCTTCCCAACGGCGGGGTCAAGACCCTCAAATAACCTCAACTTCCGGCTCTAATTTCACTCCAAACTCATTTTTTACCGCCCTTTTTATATCCTCCGCAAGATCAATTATCTCTTCCGCTGTCCCCTTTCCATGATTAACCAAAACCAAAGAATGCTTCTCGGATACACCCACATTTCCGCAAGCCTTCCCCTTCCACCCACATTTTTCAATTAATTGAGCAGCCGACAACTTAACCAATCCCCCACCAGAATTGAATTCTTTTAAGTCGGGGTGGCTACCAATCAAATTTTTAAATTTAGTTTCTGAAATTACCGGATTTTTAAAAAACGAACCAGCATTGCCTATTTCGTCAGGATAAGGCAACTTACTTCTTCTGATTTCAATAATCGCCTGTCTGATATCAGATATTGCCGGGCCTTTGCTTTCAAAAAATTTAACCAAGTCAGGATATTGAATATTTGGCTTTGAATTTTTTAATAATTTAAAATTTACTTTCAAAACAATTAAATCGTCTTTGTTTTTAAAGATACTATCCCTGTAACCAAACCGGCAATCCATATTTAAAAAATTCTTAATTTCTCCTGAACCGACATCCAGCACCTCAACACTTTCCAAGACATCTTTTAGTTCTACGCCATAAGCGCCAATATTCTGATAAACCGCCGCTCCGGCCGTGCCAGGAATTAAAGACAGGTTTTCTATTCCGCCTAAATTTCTTGAAACTGCCTGCTCGACAACATAATCCCAACTTTCCCCAGCCCCGACACTTAATATTGAATAGTCTTTCTCATTTTTAAATTCCAGTCCCTTGATTTCCATCTTAATGACCAACCCGTTAAATCCTTTGTCTGATACCAAAATATTGCTTCCTCCACCCAAAATAAAAAAACGCAGGTTATTTTCTTTTGAAAAATTAGCAGCATTCCTTAATTCCTCAATACTTCCAACTTCAACAAAATACCTCGCCGGCCCACCAATCCGAAAAGTCGTATACGGCGCCAAAATCACATTATTCCTGATTTCCATATTTTAAATATATCACATTTGGTTATGTCTCTGCCTCCTTCTCCGCCCCCATCGCAACCTCTTCTCTATCACAACTCCGCAATGCGAACAAAATGGGGTCTCATTTCATAAATATGCGAGAGCGCTTCGCTAATTCGCATATTTACTCATTAGACCCCTATTTTGTT